>Ga0302221_10000295_pt1 | contig 39860 bp, 65 predicted proteins | sample II_Palsa_E2_1_FD_193517 | JGI IMG/M metagenome (GOLD analysis project Ga0302221, IMG submission 193517) | Peat permafrost microbial communities from Stordalen Mire near Abisko, Sweden - II_Palsa_E2_1 | ecosystem: Environmental > Terrestrial > Soil > Palsa > Peat permafrost | place: Sweden... | reverse complement strand
GCGCGCAATAATATCGAGATGAACAAAGGTATGGGCTACAACAATATGGCAGATATGGCTAATGTTGCGCATCCTCCGACTAAGATGGAAGGTGCCAAGCGTAACGTGCAGCTATCGCCTGAAATGCCGCCAGAGAATGATTTCAATTACGATAAGAAAAGATAGAGTGTAAATAGTTGAGACGGCCTGATGTCTTGACCGTCTCGGTGTATTTTCGCAACACCAGGATTTTTTGACATCTTAATCAGCATGGATGCTGTAATTTGATAAGTCAAGCTAAATTAGATTCAATTAGGGATTTTCAGAAATTTGCCGAGCGATTTCTGATTGTTAAAGACAAGGCCGGTGTTAAAAAGTATTTCACGTTTAATCGCGCACAGTCCTACTTACATGAACGTCTTGCTCGTCAAAAGGAATCGACGGGACGTGTGCGTGCCTGCATTTTAAAGGGACGACAACAAGGTTGTTCAACATATATACAGGCTAGGTTCTTCCATCAGATCATCACTTCGCGCGGTAAAAAAGCATTTATTCTCACGCACGATAAAGAAGCAACTAATAATCTGTTCAATATGGCCAAACGGTTTAATGAAAACTTGGAACCAGGATTATGCCCTAAGCCGAATACGGATAATGCAAAGGAATTAAACTTTAAGCAATTAGATTCAGGCTACGCGATTGGTACTGCAGGCAATAAAGCAGTCGGTCGGTCGCAAACCGTGCAGCTTTTCCACGGTTCAGAAGTCGCATTTTGGGCATTTGCTGAAGATCATAGCAAAGGTATCTTGCAGGCAATCTCAAATGAACCAGGTACGGAAATTATCCTAGAATCTACGGCAAATGGTATCGGAAATTACTTCCATGAGCGCTGGTTATCAGGTATGTCGCCTGATAGTGAGTATCAAAGTATATTTTTGCCATGGTATTGGAATGATGAGTACTCGCATAACTCCGAAAATATGCATTTATCGGATGAAGAAGAGTATTTAGTGTCTCAGTATGGAAAAAATGGGTTAACTAATGATAATTTATCTTGGCGTAGGTTAAAAATTAACGAGTTTTCAAAGGATTTTGATGCAGGAAGAGAACGATTTAATGTTGAGTACCCTTTTAATTCAATTGAAGCATTTAAAAACCCTATTCACAACGTGTTTATCAATTCTAAGTACGTTGAATTTGCGCGTGCTGCAAAAGTTGATATGGGTAGCAAGCTTATTATTGGGGTGGATGTTGCGATATCAGATAGAGATCGGACTGCTATTATTCGCCGTAAGGGAAGATGTGCTTATAACTTAGAACGTGTCTCGCATCTCAATACGATGGAAATTGCAGGCCGTGTTAAGCGCATTATAACCGAGGAAAAACCCGACAAAGTATATATTGATTGCATTGGAATCGGTGCAGGCGTTGTGGACAGATTAAATGAAATGGGTTATGACTGTGTTGAAGGTGTAAATGTTGCTCGTAGTGCTAATGACAAGGAACGTTACAAGAATCAGCGTGCGGAATTGTGGGGTGATATGCGAGATTGGCTATATCAAGATATGCCAGTGCAGATACCGGACGAGGACACATTGCACGGCGAATTGTGTTCATTAGGCTTCAAAGAAAACTCAAATGGGCAGGTACAGATTGAATCGAAGGATGATTTACGGGCAAGAGGATTGCCAAGCCCTGATGGTGCTGATGCGTTGTGTTTAACGTTTGCTGGAGGGTTTCACGGCGTACAGACAGCAATTGAAGTACCCAAGTTAATGCCACACGAAAGAGGGATGTTTCGATAGTAAATGTTTACAAGTATCAATTATCTATGTATATTTTTTTGTTTCATTAAACGTGATGTTTTGTATTGTACTGTATTGTACTGTCTTGTGTTGTAAGGAAATGTACGGGTTTTTAAACGTGATGTATTGTGGCGTTATGTAATGTTTTGTGTTGTAAGGAAATGTAAGGGTTTTTAATTGTGCTGTCTTGTGTTGTAGTGTCTTGTCTTGTGCTCTAATGCAATCCAATGTAAGGGTTTTTAATAATTTTCTGTGATGTGATGTATTGTGGCGTTATGTAATGTAGTGTTTTGTGTTGTAAGGAAATGTACGGGTTTTTAATAATGTGTTGTATTGTGACGTGCTGTTTTGTATTGCGCTGTAATCTAAGGTAAGGATATTAAATGAATATTGATATAGAAATAACAGGGATAACACCGCTTCTGATGAATCGTTTTAATATTGATGAGCAGAAAGTAAAAAAAGATAAAGATATATTACCTCGCGAAGCTGCTAGACGTGTTTGCTATGTCGATGAGGATGAAAAATTATATTATCCTACTGTGAATATTTTTGCTTGCTTGGTTGAAGCAGGTAAATTTCATAAAGATGGTAAGGTAAAAGTAACGACTGCTAGAAGTTCTTTAGTTCCTGCTGGTGTGATGATTTTAGGCGAAATCGTGTATTTTAAATCGCCTGAAACGTGGGAAGTTGATAGCAGGGCTGTCGTTGTTCCGTCAACTGGTGGTCGAATCGTTTGTCATAGACCTAGGCTAGATAATTGGTGCATAGATTTTACTTTGACGTTGGATTTAAAGATGTTTAGCCCAAAATTCATCCGTACTTTGATTGACGATGCTGGAACCAAAATAGGGTTAGGTGATTTTAGGCCAGCTAGAAAAGGTATATATGGACGATTTGTTGTGACGAATTGGCGTGAGAGTAACTAATAATTATACTTTGATGTTGTGTGTTGTGTTGTGCTGTTTTGTAGTCGCGCTCTTCACGAGCGCGTGGATTGAAACTATTGTGTAATGTGGTGTGATGTGCTGTAGCGTGCTGTAGCGTGCTGTTTCGTAAGGCGAGGTAAGGGTTTTTAATATTGTCATGTCAGGTTCTGTTATGTGATGTGCTGTCCTGTGGCGTAAGGCAAGGTAAGGGTTTTAATTTTGTAATGTGTTGTAGCGTGCTGTGTTGTGGGGTAATGTCTTGTAAGGTAAGGATTTTTATTTTGTGATGTATTGTGCCGATATGTAATGCATTGTGATGTTATGCGTTGTAAGGAAATGTGCGGGTTTTTAATAGTGTCATGTGATGTTTTGTTTTGTGTTGTGGCGTATTGTTGTGTGATGTAATGCATTGTAAGGAAATGTACGGGTTTTTAATATTGTGATGTATTGTGCCGATATGTAATGCATTGTGATGTTATGCGTTGTAAGGAAATGTAAGGGTTTTAATTTTTTCCTGTCATGTGTTGTGGTGTGGTGTATTGTTTTGTGCTGAAATGTAAGGTAAGGGTTTTTAATAGTGTATTGTGTTGTATTGTGTTGTACTGTTTTGTTTACTAAGGCAAGGATGATATTGGTGTAAAATACACCAAAATGCTATAATAGCGATAAGTTAAAGGATTAACTTATTATGCCAAGCAAAAATCCGGAACTATGCCGGAAGATAAGGGATAGAGTCGATAAGTGGGAGAAGTATTGGACTATAAACAGGTCTATGTACTATGAGTGGCTCGATTTCATCATGGGCGACCAGTGGCGAGAAAATGAATCTGAGTTATTCGAACGTTATAACAAAATCCCATTAGTATTCAATAAACTTGGCGTTCTGCATAATCATCTTTGCGGTGAGCAAATATTCAATACACCGAATATGCAGATCATGCCTTCCGAAGATGTTCCCCCAGAAACCGCGCAAGTTCGTGCTGCAATTGTCAAAGATATCAGTTTTAACTCAGATGCTAAGAGTGTATATCAAAATGCATTTAGTCATTCGACTTGCGGTGGATTTGGTGCATATAGAATAGATACTGAATACAAAGATAATGAAAGTTTTGAGCAAATAATAAAGATTTATCCGTTCGAAGACCCTAATCGTTGTTACTGGGATATATCAGCAAAACATGTTTGTAAAGTAGATGGCATGTTTTCAGGATATAAAACGAGAATATCACGCAGAAAATTTAGAGATACATGGGGTCGTGACATTGAATCGCAGATTGGAACGACTGCAATAACCGAAGATAGCACAATTGCCTTTGCTGATGATGATTCGATTACAATTGTCGATGATTACAATAAAGAACCTGAAGAGATAACAATTTACAAACTATCAGATGGTTCTATTGTTAATGATAAAGAATTTAAAAAGTTAGAGAAAGTAAAGTTTGACGGTAAAAAATATATTATTAGTAATGGCCAAGCTGTTACAGTTGTTGATAAACGTGAATCAATAAAGTATAAAATAAAACATACCCAGATAGCGGGTGATTTTGTACTTGAAGAGACTTATTTACCTTCTAAAGCCACATTATTGCCCGTTGTTTTTGTTGACCAGAAAAGTTATTTCTCTAAACAAGGTCAGCAGATCACACGTTCGTTCTTCAAAGATGTCAAAGACGCACAGAAATATCTAAATTATCTCGCAACACAATCAGCTTATATGCTGAAAATATCTAGGTTTGATCAATTCATCATGCCGCGTAAGTGCGCAGCATCTCCTGATGCACAGCAGCAATGGCGTGACCCTTCGGTAGTAAATGGTGCGTTATATTACGATGAAACGGCTAGCGGTGCTAAGCCTGAACAACTAAAGCCGCCCGAGTTATCACAATCCCTGGTACAACAATACGAACGTACCTTAATGGATATCCAGAGCGGCACGGGTATGTATGATACACAAATGGGCGAGTTAGGCAATGAAGTTTCTGGCACTGCAATCGAAGCTCGAACAAATAGAGGTACACGTAATACAGCAACACCATTCAATTCAATAAATATCGCAATTGCAACGGGTGGCGAAATCATAAACGAGTGGATACCTGAAATCTATGATACTGAGCGCTCACTTGTATTGAATATGCCGGAATCTGAATCTCAGACAGTCAATATCAATCAACCTATGGATGAGTATGGGTTGCAAATGAAAAATGATATGACTAAGGGTAAGTATAATATCAGACTTAAAGCGGGGCCTTCTTACGAGGGACAGAAGCAAGAAGCACTGCTATCGCTACAATCCGTTTTGCAAGCTGATAGGGCTGGTCAAGTGTTCCCAATGATTGCAGATCTATACGCTGAAAATCTTCCACTAGATAACAATATGGAATTACGTAATCGATTAAGAACTTTAGTTCCGCCTGAAATAATTGAAGCTGGAAAGACTGGTAAACCATTACCTCCTAAACCTCCGCAACCTTCACCTGATGCAATGATGTTACAACTCAAGCAACAAGAGATGCAACAAAAAGCACAACAAGCACAACAAGAATCTCAAATGAAGATGCAGGAATTAGAATTGAAGAAACAAGAATTGCAACGAAAGGCACTTGAGACGCAACAAGATATGTCACTTGGATTTGCGAAGTTAGAAGCTGATAAGCAGAAAGAAGCAGCTCAGTTGCAAGAGACTATATTGCGTTATACGGCTGAAAATCAGCGTATGGGGGTTGATATGCAAATAACTAATTCTCAGAACATGATTAAGATGCTCACGCACGCTAGTCAGTTGCATCATGAAAAAGAAATGCATCATAAGGAATTACAACATAAGGCAGCACATGAAAAGACAAAAGTTGCAAAACGTGAATAATTAAACAAAAGGAGATTCAATCGCATGGACCCGAAGAATATTGATAGTCAGTTAATTGCAGCAATGCAAGAAAATACAACCCAAAGTAACCCAGTACAGTCGCCAGTTGAAGCAGTCACACCGCTTGTTCCAATTGATACTCCAAGTCAACCTGTTAACGACCCTGTGCAACCTGATTCATTTCCTGAAGCTGCAAAGACAACTACACAACCTACTGAGGCAGTAGAAAAGACTGAACCAGTTAGTAAACCATTGGTAGATCAAACGATTGATGAATATGGCAATCCTATTGAAAAGCCAAAGATGTACAGTGAGGATGAAGTTTCTAGGTTGATAAATGCAAGAGTTGCGCGTATCAAGCAGCAAGAATATGTGCCACAGCAACAACCGCAGCAACAACAACCTGTACAGCAAGAAGAAGACTGGGAACAACAATTAAAGACTGTCATAAAAAAGACGATGGTTGAAACACAAGAAGAGAATATTCAACGACAATGGCAGCAACAAGAAATACAAAGGCAAGCAGAATTTGAGGCTAAATTCACAAGTGGAATGAATAAATATGAAGATTTCCATGATGTTGTAAGAGGTAAAAATATTACTGATACAATGTTGCTTGCTGCTCGTAATTTAGAAAATCCCGCCGCATTTGTATATGGAGCAGCAAAGATGCACGCACCTGAACTTGAGCGTATATCTAAGATGACCGACCCATATGCTCAAGCCGCTGAAGTCGGCAGATTGCATGAAAAAATGATAAAGAGTAAGAATGTTGTTAGTAGTGCCCCTAAGCCATTAGAGGTTGTTACCAGTGATATGCCATCTAAGACATTTGCTAATCAGCCATCGATTGATGAGCGAATTCATCAGTATGCAAAACAGAAGAGAAAATGATAATATTTACTTAAGTAATTAGGAGATACGGACATGCCTATACCTGGAGATAATGGTCGGCCAATGCTTGAAAAGGAACAGCAAGAAATTCGAATTACCAACGTTGCAAATACTGGTGCTTGCGTTCAGAAAGAAGTTAAGATGAACAAGCCAGAACCATCATATAAATGTATTTTCGGTAAAATATGATAGTGTATATTGCTGTCATAATTTTTATGACATTATTTATATTATTAGTTTAGAGGTGTTTATGCGTAAAAAATATTATGATTGCTGCTATGAAGAAATGACACATGGCATTGGTGGGCAAAGTATTCCGTCTGAATATTGGGATGAACCTTTGGTAAATAAGTACGAGTCTAAAAAATGGAATAGTGATGGATATGATCAGTCTGGAATGGATGGAGAAAAATGAGTAATATTGATAGATTGATAGACTTTTATTCTTCTCTTTCAGATGAAGAAAAAAGAAAAAATCAATTACTATTTATAGAAAACATTTATCCATCTATAGATAAAAGAATTAAAGATTTGGAATTTGAAGTAAAATATTTAAAAGGAAATATTTCAAATTTAGAACGTGAAAAATATGAAGAACAAGTTTATTTTTTCCAGTATAAGAATAAAATACAAAGGATAGAACAATTTTTAATTGAAAATGGCTTAATTAAATTGTTGGGAAAAACGGTTAAGGAATGATTATGAACGAATATGACAGTGTTCAGCCAGCGTATGAAGAAGGTGGACCAAAGGAAGTAAATGTCAAACGTGGATTGCACGATGGTAATAAGCAATTTGGTAAAGCCAGTAAAATGCCTCAGGATAACAAACCAATGAAAAGTACTGGTATGAAATCTAATGGAAATAGTAGGCATAAGGAATATCGGTAATGTCTATCAAGTCTAATACCTATGGTGGTTCTGATGTTCCAAGTATGGAAAATCAACGTGAACCTAATTATAGTATGGGTAAAAGGGAGAAGAAAATGCCGTTACACAAGGGTAAATCAAAGGTAGTAATTTCTGAAAATATTTCTGAGATGCAAGAATCAGGTCATCCACATGACCAAGCAGTCGCTGCAAGTCTTAATGAAGCACGTGAATCAGGTGCGAATATTCAGAAGAAACATAAAAAAAATTCATCAAGTCATTCATCACACCGTCACAAGGAGCATCGCTAATGGAAAAACATAAAGAAAAAAAAATGCATGAAAAATCAAAGGAAAAGAAAAAAGAAATGTCTCATGTATCTGAAAAGAAAATAAAAGACTTTGGGAAAAAGAAAAAATGAAACGTGTAGATAATCTATATGAACATCAGTTTGATAAGAACAACATTATTTGTCCTCACGGTGAGAGTTTTTATTGTAAAAAGTGTATAGAAACTTACAATCCACGTGAGGACATTTATGACAATGAATTAAGGGAAATTTTATGAAGGAATTATATGGGGTTAATGATAAGGTTATTACGTGATTTTAGAACAGGTGAAATGCTTTTAACAATAGATAACCAAAAACCTTTGTTTGATAAAAATGATAATTCAAAAGAACCGAAATTTGTTTGCTTCCGACTAAAAGAAATTCCAAATTTAAGTTTGCAACTAGAATTTACTATAGATGAAAATCAATTCATAGTAAAGATGAAAAAATTCTTTGAAGAAATTGAAGATATTAATCATCATAATGAAAATGTTTAGCAAATGGCGCAGTAGGTTTACTTGGTTTATCCTTCGGTTCTAATATAATACGTTGAATTTGTTCATTATCATCAACAATTACTTTAGTCATCATTAGTTCTTTTTTACCTAATTTCACCATCATTTTGTTGAATTCAATCTTTTGTTCATCGCTTAAATGATTCCAGAATAATTTGGCTTGCTTTCGTGACATCTTTGGTGAGGCTGATTGCATATTTTCATCCTTGAAAATTTACACGTATTGAAATTATATCAAATTAGGAGCATAATTTAAACAAGAGATAAAATTCTCTTATCATTTGCAGTCTTCCATCGGACGTTAAATAGATGCGGGCAAGTGGTGTTGTGGCTGTGAGTTAGATTATTTATCTAATGAAATTTCGGGTGATATAGGGTAGTGCCGCCGGCTACTAAAATTAGATAGATTTTTTAACAGTCCTCCGCCGGACAAAAAAATGGATAGCCAATTCTTTGGCTTTAAGTTTATTTGTCACGGAGCGACAAAACATGTCAATGACCAATTCTTTTCAAACTACTCAATATATTCTCGATGAAACTTTTGTTAGGTTTATCAATTATCTTAATTTCGCCAAGGTCGCAAATCGTAATCTTGAAGCTGACTTTAAAGGGCTGAAATACGCTACTGGACAGACGATTAATTATCGTTTGGAAGAAAGATATATCGGTGGATTTGGTGCTACTGCATCATCAGAAGCACGTGTACAAATTGTTAGACCGCTTACTATTGATCAGCAATTTCATACCATGGTTGAGTTCTCAGGATTTGAACTAACCTTTGATCGCGCACGTGATCAACCCTATCTCGATATGATGTTAAATCCTCGCGCTAAACGTTTAGCTAATATGGTCGAATCATTTATTGCAACCAAATTTCAGTTATCTACTTATCAAGCAATTGGTACGCCTGGTGGAATGGTACCTATTACGCAAGATACGATATTTGACACTGATGCATATATGACGGAATTAGGTATTCCAGAAGATGGAAATCGTTATTTTGCTAATAGTCCTTCTGTATCAGCAACTCTTTGTAAATCGTTATATGACGTATTTAACATGACTGTTAATCGCGGTGCATTGTTAGATGGATTCATTGGTCACTTATCTGGTTTTGATTTCTTCAAGACTAATTTCTTGAAGAAACAAATTGCTGGTACTCCTGGTGCAACAGGTGGTATGCCTCCTACCGGATATGTTGCTGCTGGTGTCGTAACAAATGGTCCTATTACTGGTGGAAATATCATACAAGTTTCTGGATTAGCTGCTGGCATCTCTTTTCAAGTTGGAGATATTCTAACAGTTGATGCTTCAAATGGTGTGTTCATGGTAAATCCATTAAACTATGAATCATTATCTCAAACCGCACAATTTGTTGTTACTGCACAAGTTACCGCAACAGGTTCAGGAAATACTAATATTCCAGTTAATCCAACCATTGTTATTAGTGGTGCACGACAAAATATTTCTGCTCCTATTCCTCAAGGTGCCCAAATTTATTTAGCAACTAATCATAATGTTTCAGTTGCATTTCATAATCAAGCCATTGTCTTTGCTGCACCACCAATTAAGGAATTAAAAGGTGGTGTTGAAGCAGTTACTTCATACAGTGATCTATACAAAGTCGCGATGACTTACTCTTTGGGTGCAGATATTCGTAATTACTTACAATTAGATCGTATCGATATTATTGGAGGTGAAGAAAATAACCCAGAGTTTTCAGTTCGAGTTATGTCATAAAAGTTGGCCGTTACTTTTAATTCCTTTGAGTAACGGTCTTTTTTTGGAGAGATAACATGGATACAAAATTAAAGAATATTAAAGATCCTCATGCTGGACAATTTCAGTATCAAGATCGTTGGGTGGATAAAAATACATTTCGCGCATGGGTCTACGATAAAAATGGTGAACAAAAACTTGCAAATTCTTATAAAGAATTTGAAGAACTAACATCCAGTGGAATTTGGTTTTCTAAACAGGTTCAGGAAGAACCTGTAGTTGTTAAGACAAGGAAGCAAAAGGATGTTGTATGCCCAAACGGTTAAAGAATTTGTACAAGATGCCTATCAGTTAACTAGCGCTAATAGTCCGACTGTACCCTTGCATGGAAATGACATGGAAAAGGGTATTCAGTATTTAAATGAATTAATTAAATCATATAGTGCAATTTCTCTTTATTTAACAATAGCAAAAAAGGTCACATTTAACGTTCAAATTGGACAGCAATTTGTAACTTTTGGAGACCCTAGCGTAATACCTTTGCCTGACGTAACAGAAGGTAGATTGTCAAATTTGCAACGCGCATGGCTGAATTTAGATGGTGTTGATTATCCGTTAATTGATGAATCTCGCGGTGTTTTCTTTGGTAGTTATAAATATTTTCCGCAAAAAGGATTACCCAGATTTGTTATAATTACAAATGATTTAAATTTAACAACGATGCAACTTTATCCTTCGCCATCTCAACTTTATACATTGTTTGTTTATGGAAAGTTTGAATTACCATATCTAGGACAAAACGATGATATGTCGATGTTTCCTTTGTATCAGTATAAATTCTTGAAGTTAGCACTTGGAGAACAGATTTCATTTTACAAAGGAAGATCATCAGCTTGGGATGAAAAATTAGAAAAGAAACTTCAAACAGCAATGGATGAAATGGAATCTGTTTCTGCTATGGATTTAGTGATTGATTCAGCTAATGAGTCATACCTCAATGGTAGTTGGCGATTGCGTTCTGGCGTTTGATTAAAATTTGAACACTTTTGCAAGGATTGTAATGGGTGCTGCTACTAAAGATGGACAATTTGAGATAAAAGAATTACCTATTGTAGGTAATTACAATGTTCAACGGTTTAAACAATTTTCTCCAGAAGATGTCGCAAACTGGTATGTTGTACAAGCAAAAGATGCGAAAAAAACTACTGCAATGTACCCTGCAATGGGTCGTGCTCACATTAATTATCTAGGTTCAAATGAATTAATTTTTGCTAGTGAACCACGGGAAATATTTAAGAGCATTAATTTTGCTTACATTGTAGTTGGTAATAGTATTTTTAGGATTGATTCACAATATAATCCAGTAAACATAACATCTCTTGTACCATTATCTACCTCTGCAGGACCAATATATTTTGCATTTCTCGTTGTAAATACTATCGTATTTTCCTGTTTTGTAGATGAGAACCATATTTATATTTACAGAGAAGATACGGGAGATTTTGGAGCTGTTACAGATAAATTTTCTCCTGGTGTATACATGCAAGATGGAAAATTGACTAAACCTGGATTTATTGCTTCATATGGAAACAGAATAGTTGTATCAGTTGCTAATAGTTCTCAATTTTTTCTATCACAAGTTAATCTTGGTGGAATTCCTTCTCTTTTCAATTTTACTAATTTCTTGGATACATGTTTTACGAACCCGACAACTGGCGGAGCTGTTTTTGCACAAGAAAATGGTTTGATTAGACAAATGGGAGTGTTAAACAATCAGTTATATATTTTCACAGATTATATAACGGGTGTCTGGTCAAATACTCCTGCAAAATTTGAAGTTACAGGTGTTATTTTTCCGTGGAAAAAGAATTCATCGTACGATTGGAATTTTGGTATAGCTAATCCTAATTCACTTGATATTGATTTTGGACAAATGGTATTTTTAGCCCGTAATAGCGATGGATTATTACAATTCATGGTTAGTTACGGTTCTGATCAACCAAAAGTATTGAGTACGAAAGCAGTTGATACATTATTGCAAAATTACACAAATGAATTTGGTGCAGATAATCCATTCTTATCATCTAATTCAAATGGGTTTTTATACCAATATGAAAATACTATTTTTTACAGGTTTTCTGGTGGAAATTATACGGGAACTGGAATATTAGATCAGGAAATGCAGAATGATAGTATTGAATTTAATTTCGAAATAAATGATTGGCACAGACTAATTGAATTAAATGGTGAACGTAATCGTGTGCAATTTCACGTATTTTTTAATTACAATCATTTGGTATCATTAGTAGGTGAAAATACTGTTTATAATATGTCTGGTCAGTATTACTTTAATGAAGTGAGAAACCCTGCTCAGGAAAATCCGCAAGCACCTGATGCTTATATCGGGTATCCAATGCGCTATGAGCGAGTTACACCTATTATTTCAGAAAAAGATTATTCTGAATTTGAAACTGAATATGTTGAAATTGATTTTGTATTTGGTGAAAGTAATATTAGTTTCTCTACAAATCCATTTGTTAATACAAAATTTATTATAGGTGAAAATTCAACTCCTGGAAAACCAATATACATGGTTGATGAAGAACCTGATATTGAAGGACAACCGATATACATTATTACAGATGATTCAAATACACCATCTATTTCAGATAATACTTATAACAATGTGTTTAATCCAACGATTGAACTCTATTGGTCAGATGATGGTGGAACATTATTCCATTCTGCTGATGTACGTGAATTTGCTCAAATGGGTCAATATCAATGGAAAATGAGATGGTATCAATTGGGTGCATCTCGTAATCGAGTATATAAATTAATTTGCGTTAGTATGGTACCAATTATCGTATTGGGTGGTGTAATGAATGTTAGGAGGATTAGCGGTGGATCCAATTAATTTCAATGTACTTGATTCGCCAATACTAGAACAAACTGAATTTGGTCCAGATATGAAGAATTGGTTGAGCAATTCTGTAGATATCCTTAATTCTACTATTATTACTATCAGTAATATCAATAATAATATTTTGGAAGTTAATACAGCGACTGTTGGTGGAACTGGTGCGGGACCATATACTATTTCAGTATTAGGATTAACTTCTAGTGGGTTTGTTCAGGTGAGATTAGTATCATCAACTAATGTGGTGACCATTACTGATGTTACTCCTGGCACTAATCAATTCACCGTCACATTTAGTGCAGACCCTGGCGCTTCTGCTATAATAGCATTTCAGGCATTTTCACAGAACCCTCAAGGATGAGGAAAAAAATATGTCATTTTTAGATGATCTTGTAGAAGGTGGAGTAGGTAAACCAGTATTCGGTAAATCTATTCATAGTTTTTTACATCCTGAAGAGGCTTACGAAAAAGCCGCAGAAGAATATCGCAGACAATACGAAGAAGCTCGCAAGCAATCCCAAGGTTATATAGACCCTTACAATCAACACGGATTAGACCAATACGGTACGCTTAATAAAGGTATCGAATCATTGATGAACCCTGAACAGCTCATGGGTAGATTCGCATCAAGTTATGAAACCTCGCCTTATGCCAAACGTATGCTTGAGATGAACAAAGGTGCTGGTCTCGATGCAGCGAGTTCTATGGGGTTAAACGGCAGCAGTGCAGCACTTGGTAATATTCAGCAGGGAGCGGGAGATATCGTCTCTAAAGAGCGTGAGCAGTATTTAAAGATGATGATGGCACAGTATTTAGAAGGATTGGGACTTTCACAGAATATGTATAACACTGGGGCTAATTTGGCTGGCAATTATGCTGGTAATTTATTGGGTCAAGGAAATGAGTATGGGCAAGGAATGGCAAATATGGCCTATAACCAACAAGCTGCTCCAGGTCAATTATTCGGTAATTTATTAAGAACTGGTGCTCAAGCTTATGGAATGGGAGCAGGTGGAGGCGGTGGAGGCGGTGGTTTTTTAAGTTAAGGACAATATATGGCTCTCAATATACCAAATATAGATATGTCAAAATGGGGTGATTTCAGCGATATTTTGCAGAATATCATGCAGAACCGCATGAAAGGCCAAGAATTAGCAGAGACAGGAAAATATCATCAAGGTTCGTTAGCACAACAGGCTAAGGAATTGGCAGAGAGAACAAAGCATGATCAAGGAATGTTGGGTATTGAAAATAGAAAACAAGGTCTTGCAGAGAAATTAGAACCTTTACGACGAGCAGCATTAAAAGCACAAATAGAATCATATAAAAATAGAGAAAGTCCAGAACAAAAAGAAGAACGTGCGGAGAAATTAGCAGATAAAAAAGCACAATTAGTTGAAGATAAAGAAAATAGAAAACAAGCATCTAAAATAGAAGAAGGCGCTGTTCCTTTGGTAAAAACAGCTAATTTAGCATTACAAGCAAAACGTATTTTGCAGAAAAATCCTGGATTAACTGGTATGCATAATTGGTTGGGAACAAAATCAAAATTAAATGCAAATAAAGATTTATATGACTTAAAGCAAATATTTGGAAAATTACAAGCCAATCTTGGTTTATATGCAAGCAGTAGAGGTGGTATACAGGTTTTAAATTGGGCTAAAGATGTTAAACCAGATATATTCAATCGCAATGAGGCTAATGAAGCAATGTTAGATTCTATATTAACTGGTGGAAAATCTGATTTTGAATTAGAAAATTTAAGACATAAAAATAAAATAAATAAGAATTTGCCTTTTGAATTTCCATCAGAAAATAATGTCTCAAAAATAACAATTATAGATTCAAAAGGAAAAGAACATGAAATTGATGAAGATAAATTTGAGGCAGCGAAAAAAATTGATCCAGGTGTGAAAAAGAAGGAATATAAATGAGTGATGAATTTGATTTTTCACATTTAAATACTAAATCATCTAATAATGAAGAAGAACTTGATTTTTCACATTTAAATTCAAACCAAAAATCAGTTAAAAATTCCAAAAAAAATAATATTTCAGAAGAAACAAAACCTCCAAGTTTAACAGATATGGCAATGGATATTTTGTCAGGACGTGTTTTATCTGGAAAACAAGGTAAATTTGTTCCTCCATATGGAGCAGGTCAAGCCATAATTAGAGCAGTTCCGAAATTAGCTGAATCAGCAGTTGAATCTGGAAGTAATGCATTAAAAATGATAATGGATAAAGGTAATTCTGCTTTAGAGTCAACAGCTCAACATCCTGTAAAAGCATCAAGAACTGCGATTGCAGGTATTGGAGATATGTTACAAAATATTTTAAATATACCTAGAAACTTTCCTAAAACATTATCTAATCTTGAATTGATATCTCCTGAAATGGGAAATAAATTAACTTCTGATAGACAATTTAATTTTAAACCATTAACAAATAAAATTGCTGGACAATCTTATCCTGGAAGTGATTTAATTCGAAAAGGATTTGAAAATATTCCTATAGTTTTTCCTGTTGGAAAAGCTCTTACTGAATCAGCAATTGGTATAGGAAAAACTGCTGCTAAATTACCAGTAAAAATTAAAGGAACAACTAATCCATTATTAGAAGCACAGAAATTATCTAAACAATTATCCATAGAGAATGCAGAAAAAGGAATAGAATCAGCACAAGAAAGATATGAACCACAGAAAAAAGCATATAAAGAAGCCGTTATTCAGGCAAAAAACCAGGGAGTACCAACAGATCATGAAAAATTAGTTCATCAATTAAATGTACATGATGAAATGATAAAAGAAGCAAATTTAAAATCTAAGGAATTACAAGAGAATCTTGACAAATTAAAGCAAGAAGCTCCGAAAGAACCAGAAAAATTACAGGAAAGAGAAATTGTTGCTCCTGAGAAAAAAGAATTAATTGCTCCTGAAAAACCACATGAGCATGAAGAAAGATCAAGAAAAGCAGATGAAGAGCATGAAATTGCAGAAGAGAATTTATCTCAAGTTAAAGAAAATCATGATCAAGTTAAAAAATTATCAAAAGAAGCTACTGATAGAATAGGTGAACATTTGAATGTTGGTTCTGCGCATCATATTCATGTTGGTGATTATATTAAAAAACAAGTTGAAGATATTCATGTAAAATTAAAAAAAGATTATGGAAGAAAAGTAAAGGAAGTGAAAAATGATAATATAACAATAAACAAGGAAAATATTTATACACCGAAAAATCCTAAAAATATGTATGTAAAACGTGTATTAAAAGAAATGCCAAAAAAAAGGGAATTGAAAGCGCATACTTTAATGACAAGATTTAAAGATTTAAAAACTGAAATATATAATTTAGGACAAGAAGCAAAAGAAATAGAATCAGCAAGATCAAGAGAAAAAATACATGAAGCTTTACCTGAATTAAGAAAATTACAAGATTCATTTAAAAAATCACTTGATGAAGGATTAGGAAAACATGCAGCAGATTTTGATGATTTAAACTTAAGGTATGTTGATTTATATGATTTAAAAGAAAGTAAGTCAGTAAAAAAAGCATTTAAAGATGTAAAACTTGGTAAATCTATGATTGATGAATTAAGTGGTTCCGGAGTTGGTCAAGAATTATTAAGAGTTTTAATAAGTAAAAATCCTGAAATGGTAAAACATGTTGTTGGACAGATTTTTGAAAGCAAACCAAATTTGATTCATAAACCAAATGAATTATCACGTTTTTGGACAAAACAGCTTCCTGAATTAAAAAAACTAGCTGAACAAAAAATAAAATCAGATGAAATGGTAAAACAATCTGAAAAGCAAATAGAAGAAGCTCAAAAACAAAGAGATATTACAAATAAGAAATCGACCCGAGCTAATAATGAAGCTATACAGGCGCGTAAAGAACATTCAGAAAAAGTAAAAGAACATAAAGAACAAGTACGAGAACAAACTGCAAAAGAAAAATCTTATCAAAAAGAAATTGAAGATTATGAATCAGAAAAGGATAGAAAAAATGAAGAAATTGAAACTCATGGAAAACTATCTCAAAAACATAATGATCAAATAAACAAATTAGAAAAATCAATAGAAAAAAATATAAATACAATTGAAAAAATTAAAAATGATAAACAAAAAATAAAGGAACACATGCAAATTTTACGTGAAAAATTTAATGCTGCAAATATAACATTGGAAGAAAAATCAAAACTTGGGTTTGAACTAAAGAAGTTAAAGAAAGAATATGAAAAATTAGATGATAGTTCTGAAAAATCTACTACAGGACTAATGTTACAAATAAAGAGAGCAAAAACTTTTTATAAATATGCTAAAAAGGTTGCTAGAGGTTTTTAAAGTTAAACTTTAATCAAGGATGATTAAATATGTTAGTACGAGCAGCAAACCCAATATGGTGGTTACCAGACCTAACAGGTCTATCTCTTAATGACGAATATTATGCGTTCTTTCTAACTAATGATTTGCCATATGCACCACAAGCGCCGTATCAAGACCCGAATGCTATATCTTCATGGCCATATATATTAGAGTTTCAACCATCTGGAACATTGCCTAATAATTTATACTTTGACCCGACGTTGGTTTACAGGATTGAAATACGCCATGGTAATACGAGTGCTGACCCTTTAATTTGGTTGATAGAGAATTTTGTACCTGGCGGCGCTGGCGGAGGTGTTACCCCAGTAAATACGCCATTTCTTGATGCTGATAATATGATCACGAATCCCACGTTTTCTGATGTTTATTTTTCAACGCCATTTACTTATACGCAAGCAACATCTGGTAATTATTCTATACCGATTGCTCCTGGTTGGCGTATTGATTTACAAGGTTCTGGTTCAATTACAATATCGCAAATTCCATTCTCGATGCCGCCAGTAGTTGGAGATCCAAATTACTATCTGCATATTGATACAAGTGCTGGTGCAACTTTTAATTCTATTAAGTTAATACAGAGATTTTCTAATAGTCCATTTATATTTGAGAATGGTTCTATTGCTATATCATTTACGGCTCAGGCATATACAAATCCTCAAACGTTAACAGTATCTTATCAACCATCAACAGGAATGGGTCAAACAATTTATAATTTACCTGTCATCGCATTAGGTGGATTTTTAGAATATAAAAATGCAGTTAATTTAATGGCACCCACAAATTCTGATTCAGCACCATTGGGTTATGTAGAAATACAGTTTAATATTTTTCCAAGTGCGATATTAGATTTGACTAATATACAAGTCGTTGGACAAACTACGCCATTGATAAGCAGTCCATTACCTTCTGCTGCACCAATCTATAGACAGCAGACGTATGAGAGAATGGTTGATCATGAATTCAATGTTTATAGAAATTCATTAGTAATGCAGCCAAAGGAAAGTTTATTAGCGGGATGGACATTTGGATTAAATCCGTATCAGTTTATTAGAAAAGACCTTTTCCCAATAACTACATCATTACAAACTGGGTATATTACTGATCAAACAATAATACATACGGAAACAGTAGGTGCAGTTGCTTTTTCACAAGCGAATTCGCAATATAATTATGGTTTACAAATATCTGCTGTTAATGGAATTAATGCAAATCGTTTTGCTATTATTCAGTATATAAATGCTACTACAATGATACCTTATTGGGGTCAAAATTTATCTTCTTTAGTTAGAGCATTGTTGATTCATACTACGGGGTCACTTTCTGCTCCACAGTTAAAAATGCGTTTAATATGGAGAACTACTCCAATACCTGCACTTAGTGCAGTTGAACCGATTACAGGATGGGATACTAATGGTGATGTTATTTTTTCTTCTGGATGGAATGCGTATCCTGCTTCAGTTGCACCTGGAATTTCTGCAATAACTGACCCTGCTTATACATTAATAAATTCATCTTCATTGTTAAATACAAATCAATTTCCACAAATGCCATATGATCAATTTTCATTGCCAAAAGCTACTTCATCTAATACACCACTTTATTTGGGAATTGTAGTTTATATTAATGCACCTTTGAATAATGTATCTGGAAACGTTGATTCAGTAATATTTGATCGTATATCTTTAGTGCAAAATGATTTTGCAATTGATGCAGCAGTTGAAACCTTTGAAACAAGTTTAAGAAAATGCCAAGCATTTTATGAGAAAAGTTATGATGTTGGTCAATATCCTGGAGCACCAACTATATCATCTGGCGGTGCTTCGACTGCTTATAATCCTGGTTTTAATCCACTTTATGGAAATGATAGACCATTCAAAGTAACAAAAATATCTGTACCTTTAATGAGATGGTATTCACCTGCAACTGGAACACAAGATTTTGCTACGATTGTTGCTCCTGCTATTTCTGATTCACAATTAGTTGCAGCTTCAAATCCTTATGTAAGTACAAATTCTACAGGAATACCAACATTGTTAACCGGATTGGGTGCTGTTTATTCAGTGCAATGGACAGCAAATTCAGTTTTAGGAAATCCCACTTTACCTTAAAAGGAATTTATTATGACAACATACAGCAGTAGTTTCGATAATACAAAACCATTTTCACACAATGGATTACAAGCATTATTAGTTGCATCAACTGCATTGCCTTGGACAGTTCCCGGTCTAGCTACAAAGACATACCGAGCTGAATTTTCAGTGAGTACAACGGCTGATGTTTGGGTAAGTTCAAATGGTACAGCGATTGCGCCAGTCTCAGGAAGTGCAGTGACCGTCAACAACCAAGAACGTGTATATCCTGGTATGGCAAGATTCGTTAAAGGTGGAGATATTCTAAGCTTTATCAGTACGGGAACGCCGCAATTGGGTGTATCATTACTGTTAGTACAATCGACATAAATTGCAAGGATGCAGTTATGGTTAATACTGTTAAATTTAGTAGCTTTGCACAGGCAAGTTTATCCAATCCTGGAAATAGTTTAGTTGGTGTTACATCGCCAGAGGGCGGTGCTAATATGCAAATTCCTTTTCCCTTCACTTGGGAGACTTCTACACGCCCTACAACACCTAATCCTGGCACATTTGGATATAACTATAGTCTTAGCCAACTTGAATTTTGGAATGGCACAGCGTGGGTACAATTAGCTTCTGGCGGTTCTGGAACGGTTAATGTCGGTGCAGTAAATGATATTGCTTATTATCCCGCAACTGGAACGGCAATTGATGGAATACCTACAGCTGTTAATGCCGGATTATTTACGGATAGTACAGGATTTCCATCTCTTGTTCCTGCAACTGGAACTGGTTCACCTGTTAGAGATACTGCACCATTATTGATTTCTCCTACTGCAACGAGTATTGAATTTACCTCTACTGCGGGGATTATTGGAACGACTACAAATGATGATGCAAATTCAGGAAGTGTAGGATATTTCGATTCACGTATTGTTACACTTGCTGAATCTGTGCCTTTATCAAATAACAATCCATTTAATATTACTTTTTTATCTCTTCCACCTGGTGATTACGATGTATGGGGAAATGTAGGTTTTACTGGTGTGGTTTATGCAACGGCACTTATAGGGTGGGTATCTGATATATCTGCTTCTCAACCCGATTCATCATTAGTTTCTTATTTGAATGTACCAAGTGGAACATTATCTGGTTTTACAGTGCCTATGAGAAGATTTAGTCTTGCAATAACAACAACTATATTTTTATCAGGAACATCTTTTTTTACTGGAACAACAGGGCAAGTTCTTGCATTTGGAGGGATTTACGCCAGAGTAAGACGTTAAAAATTATTAAACAATTATTTTCAAGGATGAAAATATGCCAATCATAAGTATAGTAAGGGATGTACCAAATAATGTAAGTATTGTAAGAATTGCAACTTCTGACACATTGGCAACCGTTGCAACGACAAATTACATATTAAACCAAATGCCAGTCATAAATGATTTAAACAAAGGTGTTTGGGGATGGTTTATTTCAGACACGATACTTGTTGCTGCAATCGATGGAAATGCACTTTATGAATTTACTGATAGTACATTTTCAACTTTAGTATTACTTGGCGGCGTGACTAGCGGAACTGTGTTGCCTGGTCTTGCAAATCAAATTGCGGTATATCCTGCTAATGGAAACCAAGTCGATGGTTCAAGTACATTACCTTCATTAGTGCAAGTAAACCCTCTAAATTTTAACCATGGAACGGGTGCTGCTACTAATACTTTTTATGCTGGTGATGGTATATGGAAAACTCCCTCATCCGTAGGAAACCATTCAATATATTCTGTTTTTGTCGCACAAGATGGTAATGACTCAACAGGCAATGGAAGTATTAACTATCCATATGCAACCGTTGCACATGCAATGTCTACGATAACAACAAATTCTATTACTAATCCATTTAATATATGTTTACTTGGTGGAACAATTACTGAAACGGTATCAGTTGCATTTAAACCATTTGTTTCAATCGTTGGATTATCTGAAGGCGTTATATGGCATTTGGTGAGTACTTCTTTAGATGCATCGTGGGGAACGACTGCAAATGGTACGATGAGTTTATCTAATTTTACGTCTACCGTCGGATCTTTTACATTAGATTTCAGTGCATTCACAAATACAGCCTCTAATACAATTTTTATAGAAAATATATTTGGAAGTGATTCATTTGTATTAAAAGGAAGTGCAAATAACAATCCTAGTTTTTATATTACAGGTTGTTTGATACTATTCTTGAACTATAGCAATTGCTTCGTACAAATTGATTCTTCTGAAATTGTATCACTTATCGCAAACTCAGGAAAATTAGATGCTAACTTAGCAGCCAATACTTTGTATAGCATTGGAAATACAATAGGCACTGCTGTTATAAATGGACTTGCTACGGGTCCGTCAACAACTGCATCATTTTATTCAACTAGAATTTCTACGGGTTTAACTGGTGATGGTGCAACGGTATTATTATTGCAAGATTCATCAGGTTATGTATCTCCTACTCTTGCAAATGGTGCAACTTCAAATTTATCTAGCATTTCCAATGGACTTAATGCGAACTATACACCAAGTCATTACACTCCGGTCGCAACTTCACCAACTCTCACAACATCGGTACAGGCTCATTTACATGGAATCGATAATGCACTTGCTTCTATTGTATCTGCAAATAATTATGTTTTCGTATCAAATAATGGAAGCGATTCAACAGGAACTGGTAATTTTGAAAATCCATATGCAACAGTTGCACATGCGTTAACTACGATCACAACGAATAGTTCTACCAATACTTATTCTATAGGATTAATTGGTGGAACAATTACTGAAACCGCAGCAGTTAATTTTAAACCTTGGGTTAATTTGTTTGCATTCTCAGAGGGTATTGTGTGGACGTTATTTGCTAACTGCGGATTAGATGCATCATGGGGAACTACAACGGCAGGTAAGTTAGTAATATCAAATTTAAGTTATACATCATTTGATATGATTTTTGATTTCTCATCATATAGCAATTCTACTGCTCATTTACTAGTTATTAATAATTTGAATTCTAGTAGTGGATTAGGTGGATTACGTTCTATAAACGTTTACGGTAGCGCTACTACTACACCCAATGCATATATTAGTAATTGTCAACTTAACCAAGTTGATAATGAAAATGCTATTGTTTATTTAAACGATAATAATTTGACTTCTCTCGGGGTTGGTCAAATAAAATCATTCGTTGCAACTTGTACTACTTATTTAATGGCAAATCGTTTTTCAGGAAATATCACACTTACTGGTGCTGCTAGTGGTGGAATATTAACTGCTGTACATTTTTATTCAAGTAGAATAGGTGGAACATTAACTGCAACCAATCCAAACCTTACAGTTAATATTGATGTTGTTTCTTATAAAGTACCAACCATTGTAAATGCTGCAGTAATAAATTTAACAAGTTTATCTAATGGACTCAATTCAAATTATACCCCAGTAAATTATACCCCTATTGCGGTTGCACCAGATTTGACAAGTTCTTTACATGCAAATCTAGCGGGTATAGATGCTAAATTAGCATTATTACCGCCTTCTCCGTATACATATAAATATGTATATGTATCATCTGTAGATGGAGTAGATGCAGTTGGAAATGGAAGTGTTAATAGTCCATACAAAACCATTGCTTATACACTGTCTCAGATAACAACTGCTTCTAGTACTAATATATTTTTCTTACAATGTTATGGAATTTTCTCAGAGTCATCCATAAATTTAAAACCGTGGATTTATATAAATGGTAATAATTCTTCTTTAACCATTTCAGGAACGGTTGGGAAGGATACGTCTTGGGGAACAAATCCAGGAAATGTTTATATAAGTAATTTTTATTTCAGTTTTAGCGTTACGATGGATTTATCTTCAAATGGAAATTCTACAGTCTCATTTATTAATATGTATCCTACTACAACTAATGCTTTCACTTTTACTGGTGCTGGAAGTGGAACGTCAACAACAAATTTTAATATGATTAATAGTTCTAATGCACAATTTAATGCTAGAACATTATTCTCTCTAACTAACTGTAATGTCACCATGAAAAGTGTGAATATTGGAACAAATCCAACATTCAACTTTTCAACAGCATCATCAAATTTCTTTTTGTCATTAGAAGGAAATATTTTTTACGTTCCTTTAACAATATCTATAAATGTAACTACTGCCTCAACTTCTTTACTTTCAACTATCGCAGGAAATTCATTTTATAATGTTGGAACACTTGCTATTAATTCCATTGGATCTGCAATAATTTATTGTGATAATACAACAGGTATAGGAGCAATCACATTAGCTAATACCGGTATTACATTTATTCCAGGGCTATTAAGTGTTATTCCAACTTTCTCAAGCGGCGCTTCACAATCAAATATAACTTATTCATCACAATCTGATTCTATCGTAGCGGGTTTCACGCCAGTAAATTATACCGCAGCTAATCCACGTGTTCTTGCTAACTTGCAAGGTATAGATACAGCACTAGGAACTATCCTACCTGCTGCATATAGTTTTGTTTATGTTTATGTATCTTCAACAGGTGGTGTAAATGCTGTAGGAAATGGAAGCGTATTAAGGCCGTATCTAACTATTGCATATGCTATGTCGCAGATAACGACAGCATCAGCATCAAAAATATATGTATTGATTTGCTATGGTAACTTCTCAGAAGGTGGATTAACTGTAAAACCGTGGGTGTTTTTACAAGGTAATAATTCTATCCTAACCACATCATCGATTACTTTGGATTCTTCGTGGGGTACTTCGACTAATGGTATTTTGTATATCGATGGTTTTCAGGGAGTAGGAAATGTAACACTCACTTTTACGGGTGCAACAAATCCTACAATGTTTCTTACCAATTTGCGAACAAACCCTGTGACATGGACAATAACAGGGCCTGCAACTAGTTTGTTACAAGGCATGATAAAAGATTGCAACAACATATTGCCAATAAGTTTATACGTAAATCTTACACTTACTAATTTTAGCGGAATAATAACAGGTAATGTGTTTGATATAGTAACAATCAGAGCAACAGGTGCGGTTGTTTCTAATATATTTTTATCTAACAATACATTTCTAAATGTTACAAGCGGACAGCTAAATATTACTCCTCAAACTTCTAGTGCCACACTTAATGTGTGGGGAAATAATATTTACCAAGGAGGAACAGTTGCAATAGGTGCAGCATCTGGTACGACTACTTTTACCACAACGGGTGCAGTAGGTTTTAGTGCTATAGCAGTTATCGGTACATTAACCACCTTTAAACCTGATGCAATATCAGTTGTGCCTACTTTCACATCAAGTGCGACAATGGCAGCTAACGTTGCATTTACCACACTATCTCATTCAATCAAAGGTACGACAACAAATGATAATGCTCCTGTAGGAAATATTGGCGAATATATTAGTTCATCCGTATTATTAGGAAGTGGAATTGCATTAACTAATGCAACACCTACTAATATTACAAGTATATCTCTTACACCAGGTGATTGGTCAATTAGTGCTAACGCGTGTTTTCAAGGCGGAGGTTCAACTGTTACATCCTTTATACAAGGGGCTATTAGTACCACATCTGCAACTTTTCCAACAACAGTGGGATCGGAAAATAATAATATAACACAAACTGGTTCATCCTCATTAATATCGTTTGCTGCTTGTATAGGAAGTATGAGATTGTCATTAGCATCGACAACTACAGTTTATCTGGTAGAACAAGCTGTATTCTCAGTTAGCACTATGACAGGTTTCGGTTTTATCGGAGCTAGAAGGTTGAGATAATTTATATAATCAAACATTAGCTTCCACCTAGGAATTTTGTTAGTAACTCTATGGACTTTAATAAAAGTGGAGTTCCTATGAGAGTTAACAACGTAGATATTGTAGTGCGGAAATGGCTAGTATTCTCTTTTCTTACATTTTCTATTTTTTCATCAAAATTATCGAATTTTTGCGCGTTTTCTGCAAATTTATCGTCTATTTTGTTAAAACCGTGATCTATTTTGTTTTCCATTCGGAGAAGTGTTTGTTCTGTTTTTGAGCTTATCGTTTCTAGTGATGCAATTCTTGTGTAAAGACCTCTGTAACTATCATCTTCATTGTAAGCCTGCATAGTAAATATTCCGTTATTTAGTAATGTCAAGTATATCTCATATTTACTTGTATATTAACTGGGTTTATCTGGGTTTATCTGGGTTTATCTGGGTTTAAGTGGGTTTAAGTGGGTTCAAAAGCGTCATAAGCGTCATCATGAGCGTCATGAAAGCGTCATCTATATGTCCTAGATATGTCCTAGATATCCGGCATTCACGAATGCCCGAATGCCCGAATGCCCGAATGCCCGAATGCATGTTGAATAGACCCATACCTTTTCAACAGGTTTTATATCGTTTCGTTTAACGTTTATCGTTATATAACGTTATTTGTTTAAACTCATTAAATTATAAATATAAAAAAAGAACTATCGATAAGGGTTGTTATCGATAGTATGATAAAGTAGGGTAAATTTTTAATCGTAGTTTATGATATTTCTTCTGGATAATTGGTTGTAATTTTTTTAACCATGTCTTGCTCTGATATATACCTTGAAACATTATCAATGAATCTTTTAACCTCTTTATGAGCTTTGGGTATGTCTTTTGTTATAAATAGCATTGTTCTAAATGCGCAACTAATGTTTACACTCAATATTATTGAAAGTACATCAGCCACATTTTTACCATTCTCAAGATTATTTTTGACACACTCGAGCATGTTATGAGTAAATTCCTCTAGTAAATCTTTTTCTATAGGGTCATTCATTATTAGTCCTTATTATATTTTGTCTGGAATCTCAGGCAGTCGCATCCAATGTGTGATACGTTCACCGATTTTACATTTTATATCTTCCATTATTAATTCGATTCTAAATACATGTAAATTTTCTTCATATTCTCCACGATATATTGCTTCAACTGTATATTCATTATAAAGAACTAAAATACATTCTTTATATAATGGCAATTGATCTTTTACACTTATCCAATCAGGGAAATATATATCTTTAGCCTGAATATATCCTTCGTTATAACCCTGAATATGACCTTGTGTATATCCTCTAAAATAATCATCATTTTCATCAGTCATATTCATAGTCATTTGCATCCTTCTTTTACCCACTGTACAGCCCTTTCGTGACCTTCTTCTGCTTCTTTCCATGTTGAATAGCGCTCTTGGTAATCAAGCCAATAACCATCGGTTTCATTGTAAATCATAGTCTCAAATACAATCGGAGGATTATAATTAGTGAGTGGATTATAATTATGATTAATCGGTAAAAATACGGTGGACACAAAGAATGTATTAATTAAATCTTGTTTAACTATTGATTTTTCCCCACTCATTAAAATATCATGTGCTTCTTGCGCTGTAACGGGAACAACATTTTTATTATCGTCTAACTTATAATATATAAGATTACTCATTTTTATTCCTTTAAGTAGTGTTTGTTTTATCATCATAAACTTCCCATTCATCAGACATTATCAACAGCAAATTCAATTGAGGATAAAACCCGTGTTTGCACTTTTCAGGCCATTGTTTAATGATAAGTGTTCCTGGTATGAACATATCATCTAAATTTCCTAACCCCATATCTTCATGCTCTTTATCGCCTTTCATTTTTACAACAGACAAGCCACGTGATTTTTTCTGTTCATATGTTTCTCCTGGGAATCCCACATAACATCCCTTAAGGTATACGTCTTTTTCATTTGTATCGCTTAGGTATTTATGGGTTATTTTTTTACCTTCTCTCATTAACTTTAATGCTTCTTCAAATATCATGAATCACTCCCTAAAAATATCCACTTACCACGACCAAACGGACAAGATTCTTTACTTCGTAAATAAATGTCTACACGATCAAACAATTTTAGAACTATACCCATCTCAATGTCACCTGCGATTGTTTCACCATCTTTTGGAATTTCATTCCTAACCATTGTATCAACGATACCGTGTGATAAAGTCATATCCATATCAATGCGCCTTTTTGCTAATCATTTCTGCTTTATCTTTAGCTTCTGAAATAATATCTCGATTGTCATGCATGTTACGAGAGAATGACTTTATAAACTGATCGCTTATTTTTAAAATAGCGTGATCAACACTCATGTTAGTAATGCTTGAGCATAAAAAACCTACGATATTAGAAGATAAAACTGATATTGTAAATAAAGCCATTTCCAATTTTATTCTATCAGAATAACCTTCTTCTACTATATCACGCAAAATACTTTCTGCTGTTTTATCTGATACTTTAATGCATTTTTCAACAATTTCATCATCTAGATTTTTCATTTCACATTCCTTTTATCCAAGCCACGATTATCAAAGTCATCTGCGGCTTGGATAGGTTTAAATTAACTTCTAGTCTTTGTATACGCGGATTTTAGCTCTTTGTTGTTCGAACTCTTTATATTCGCCATTCACTGTAGTTTTTGCTATAAGATCAAAAGTGCCTTCGGTATCAAATGATACAGAATCTTTTGTTTCATTAAATTCCGTGTAAGTTTCTCCTGGCTGCAATGTTCTATTAAATATTTTATGATAACATCTATGAGTAGTGCAAAGTTCGTAAATCCATTCGTACGTCATTGCATGGTCTGTACTGGGGTTTGAAATAAACATCTGATGTTTTGCTTTAACATCGATGCGGCTATTTACCATACCTTTTGCATCACTTACCCATGCGCGAGCAAAAACATATGGACTATCGCCAGCGAAAACATTTGCAGATAATGTTGATAGTGCTATTAACGATGATGCTAACTTGTTTCGTAATTTCATGTAAAATTTTCCTAAAGTTTACCTTTTTATAATTATTTATTCCTTAGTTTAAGTTGCGTTTTGTGTTATTATTTTTTAAAATTTACCTGACAAAAAATCTATTAAACGTCTGTATTCTAATCCGACAATGAACATTACAAGTGATACACTTTCAGTAATGCTTCCAAACATAATGTAAATAAAAATAAGAAGTAAAGAAAGAATTGATATGGTGAAAAATATCCTCTTTGCTTTGTATCGCTTCCATGACTTCTTAAATTTGTCCGGCATGTTTTCAAAAAATTTATCATAGAGTTTTTTATCCATTTTAAAACCTCAAAATATATCGCATAGAAATTTAAGTATATCATCTGCGAAAATTCCTATAATAAAAGTTATTGAAGAAATAGCTTCTGTTACTATGCCAAACTTATACCAAATAAATCCATATACTGAAAAGCATATTATAATCATGTAAGCATTTTTTTTTCGTTGACGCCATTTAAAACTATTTTTAACTTTTGAAAAGTCTAAACTTGATAGCAATTTAGTTTTATGTTTTTCGTTACAATTTATGCAGTAGTCAAAGATAGTTGGTATATGGAAAGCCTCATTGCATTCTGCACACTTTATTTCTTTTAATAGTGGTTTGTCGTATAGCATGTTTTTTCCTTAAAATATTATTTATTGGGAGACTTTACTTTCACACGATTGATAAATGAAAATATCATCTCCCTTACATTCGCCTGAATGCGTTTGTATACTATATTTTAGAAGTGGTTATCTCAAGCTTATTTTTCTGTGAGACATATGCACCTGGTACTTGTTCCCCAGTACGCAATACTTCTTCCTTTATAGCATTTTTATCAGGTTTAACTTCAACTCGAACTATCTCACGTTCCCTCATAAATTCATGAGGTATTAATTCCTCGTTAATGATATCCGTAAAGTAAGGATTTTTCTTTATACGCACAGTAAAGTACGGACATTCAATTTTATTTATCCCTTGTTTTTCCATGTTACTTTGCAAATAGTTCCGGTATTTTTCCCGTTCCTTTTCGTATGCCTTCATCCTGCTTTCAACTTCAATTAGAAGTGATTCCAACTCCCTTTGTTCAGACTCAATTTTACGAATGTATCCACTAACTGCGATACACTTTTTATTTATATCAGGCTCTAACAAGTCTAATTTAGCCTGTACTATTTCATTTACCTCTCCCGTTTCATAGTCGTATAGTTCCGACAACAACTTTTGATGCTCGTTAGTTAATTTCCAAAGACTTAAGTTTTTAGATGTGTTCATGGTTACTTCCTCATCATGTCATCAAACAATTCTTGTTTAGTTTCATCAACTGCTGTAAATATTGGTACTTCTTTCAATTCTTTCTTGCGGATATCTTTTATATCAACAATTTTCTTTAGCCTTGCACTGTCTCTCTTTTCAGACCAGAATTTATATGAGGCTTTGTAGACTTCTTCTAATTCTTCCAAAGTAGATACTTTTTCTAGTCTTTTTTCATCTGCTTTGAAGTCAAGTTCATCCATATCCGATTCAATTAATTTAACTTCATTAGATACTTCTATCTTTCTAGCCCCTCGCATTGTTTCAATTTCTGATTCATCAGTAAAACCAAGTCCACATATCGAAAGTGTTACCCTGCGTTTAGCTTTAGTTTCAGCTTTAAGTATTGCATTGCAAAGCGCATCACCGATCAAACCTTTTATTGATACTGCACCCGTTGCTGAATCTTCACGACCATCCGGCGCAATAGCATCAACTAATACTATGTAAATTCCTTCCTGTATTTTAGTGTCGCGTATCTTCAGTGATATTTTGTTTATTTTACGCAATTGTTCGGTCGCATCTTTTGTGAAATAAGCTATTTCTTTACCATTAAATTTTAGTAATTGTATTGGCTTAGTCACAGGGTTTAATCCTACCACTTCACATATGTTTTTTAAGTGTTGACATTTTTCCATTGAAGTTAATCCTGCTAAGTCATTAGTAGTTAAAACCTTCTCAAGCAAAGCTGCATTTTCTGTATCATTTCTAATTGCTAAACTCATATTTATCTCCTCACGCAAGTTAAGTCACCGTTACTAGTTCTAAGCCAAATTAATCCGTGCTCATCCATGTATATTCTGTTTTTGTTTTCCATTTCAGCATCAATAAACTCCTGAATCTGCTCTCTACACTCATCTATGTAAACGCGCATACGATTGTCACTATGCATTGCGTCGACATAATCTGAAGTTTCCAGAAAGTGCGATATGAATATTCTCATTTCTTCAAAAGGAATTTGGTGTACAAAAAGATAGAACCCGTCTTGATCTCTTTTAGCATGAGCGTTTATAAGTTCTTTGCGGAAATGTTCTTTTGCGGTTATTTCTTTAGACATGTTATTTACCCTCCGTGGTTAAATAAACCTGTATAAACTTATCATTCCATTTGTTAGCAAGTTCCATAGCTTTTGCAGCATGGGGATTACTTGCTAACTCTGGGTTGCAGTCCATCAACCCAAAAACCTTGCCTACTAAATCTATTGCTATACTAATCAGTTGATAATCTGAAACATTTGTGTTTACAATGCCCTTGTTCATAATTTACCTCACAGTGGGTTATGGATACCTTAGTTGTTAGTTACATGTGTGTGGGTAGCTTCTACTATCCACACACACCTATTTACTCTTCCTCTTTTGTATTACTCTCAATACTTTTCAAATGTTTTTGTGCAGCTTTGACATAAAGTGCAGAAACATTCTTTTCTAGTACATACCTAACCGTTTCCTGCAAAGTTAAACTCATATACTCCGAGAGTAAACCTAGCTCGGTTCTGCATTTTGCAGAAATTGCAGAAGTTACTTTATTTTGTTCTTTTTGTTCTTTCACTTTTAAATCCTTATTATTAAACATTTCAGAATCATTATAGCGCGCTATTACTATTTGTCAAAGGTTTTTTTACTTGATTCAATCTTAAAATTATTCCTTCTCTTATGACATCTGCCATGTGAACCTTTAACATATGTGCTAAATTGCTCACTTCATCGTGCATTTTCTCATCAAGCCTGAGAGTGTATATGATATAATCTTTCATTTTTAACTCCATTTTATTATTTGTTTTATACGATATCATTATGTTACGCTGTATTACTTTAATATTCAAGGAAAACAACATGAAATTCGAGTGGGACTACATATTTTGTTTTCAAGATCACGTAATAATGAGAGCAAAAATAAAAGGTGGCTGGTTAGTAATGCAAACGACTAAATTTGAAGTGCCCCGCCAAATAACTACCGCTATGACTTTTGTACCGGATGAAAATCATGAATGGGAAATTGAGAAAGAGTAAAGTAAGATATAGTTTTAAGGTCAATCACCCAGCTTGGCGGCTGGGTGACTTCTAACAATTCGGGCAATCCTACCCTGCGAACGCAACGTCAATTATACGTTGCCCACGGAATAGGTCAACCCCCCAACAGAAGGAATTTTGTATATGTCGATCATAAAAAACACTCCAAATTTTTTAAAACACACTGGTTTTTCTTTCACCACGATTATAAACCAGATGATGGATTTAATACCTGATGCTGGCGCATTGGGGATTTACTGTTACTTATCTTCAAAACCTGAAAACTGGGAAATATGCCAAGTTGAGCTACAGAGAAGATTCGGAGTAGGACGAGATTATATTCAAAATAAAATAGCAATTTTGAAAGAAGTTGGCGCAATAAAAATACAATCCATCAGAGATGAAAAAGGGAAAATAACTCATTGGGAAACCCAATTAGTGAATTGTCTAGACGTAGAAAATATCAACAAAAAGTTATCCACAGACCAGATTACTGAAAACCCGTATTCTGGATGTGAAAAGTCCAGAATACTGAAAAACCAGATTCTGGATAATCCAGAAGCTGGAAAAACCGACACTAGTAATAAAAGAGATTTTAAAAATAAAAGAGAATACAAAAATAAAGGAGAGAGCAAGTTCGCGAAAAGCACGCTCACGGCTCTCCCAGATGATTTTATGCCGAACAAAAAAAACGTTGAACTGGCTGAATACAGGAAACTTGATGCAGACATTGTGATAGGCAAGTTTATTCACGATGCAAGGGCTAGGGGAACAAAGAAAGCTAATTGGCAGGAGGCATTAACAAAATGGATATTGGACGAAAAGTTCCCAAAAAACAATACATACATGAATAAAACTCCTGAAAAACAGGAAAAACTTGAAAAGTGCCCAATAAAATTCTGGGAACCAGGTAACCCAGATTACGACCGCGTAAACGGGATAAATCATTGATGAAAATAGAAAATTTTTTAAAACCAAGTTACATGACTGAAAAAAAGTTATCTAAGCACACACAACTATTGCTTATGAATTGGGCTAAAAAAGCTCATAAATTGGACAAATCAAACTCAATAAGTTTTTATTATGAGCTATTTTTAAATAGGTTCAATAAAAAACAGCTTACAGAAAATGAAGTTTCCGATTTTTTTTGGAGATAAGCCAATAGACGTATGAAAAAGGAGAAATTCGTATGGATGCGAATGAATCTGGCAGAGAATATTTAAAAGCATTAGAAAATCTTGGTACGCCGATTTGCATGAAATTGAAAAATATTTACTTTAGTGACAAAAAATGGCCAGAATGCTACAAAGAGGTGGCGTCCAAGTTTACTCAACTCAAGCGCGTAGCAAGAAAGTTTTACACAGATAAGAGCGAATTGGAAATGCTAAAGGAAATTGCAAAGTACTCTGAGAATGACCTCAAGGATACCTATGAGATCGAATTGGATGATCATGGCAAGAAGATCTTTGTTAAACAATGCGGTAGTAGCGTGTAGGAAAATAATCGCTTAAAACGCAAATTTGGAGGTTTGATGAAATTTTTAGAAGTTACCACGGAATCAGGTAAATTTTTAGTGCGAACGGAAATTATCAAGTGGGTGAAGTTTGATAGTGTCGAAAATGGGTATAAAATAATAATTTACTCAGATGACAGAGAATGGAAAGAATGCTTTTTGCAGACTGAAAGACAAGAATTTAGATCAAGATGTGAACACATAAGCCGGATATTGAACATGGAATAGTTCTACGTGGAACATGGAGTGTACATAAATGGAACAATATGAAAAGGACTACCGTTGGCGTATGAAATGCAAAAAGAACCGAGTTAAATATTTAGAATATCTGAAAAAACTACATGGAGGTAGTGATGCGGAAAGTGGCAAGAAAATCAAACATGATCGACGCTACTTGCACAAAAGAGTGGCAAATCCAAGCAGCATTAGTAAACTGGTGTAGAATGCTTAGTATACTGATAATATCAATACCCAATGGTGCAAAGAGATCATTTGCAATGAGCATGCGCGAAAAAAGTACAGGATTAACGGCAGGCGCATCAGATTTATTTATGCCAATTGCTAACAGAAAATATCACGGCTATTTTATCGAGCTTAAGCGACCCGGCGAAAAGCCAAGAGGCAATCAGTATGTTTTCATGGAAAAAGTTAGAACCCAAGGTTACAAAGCCGAATATTTCGACGATTGGATAAAAGCAAAAGAAAGTATTGAAGAATATTTGAGAGATGTTTATACTCCGCCCTAACATGTTCATTTTCATAAAATATACTCTTCCTTAATGTTCCTCGTTTCGCCCGCTGGATATGCGGGCTTTTTTTTCACCATATTTTACAAAAGGATATTGTAGATGGTCGTTAGCAGATGTTGCAAAAAAGACATTTTTTTAGTGTGCGCTGAATCAGACTCGTATTATTGCTGTATAACTTGTAACCGCCATTGTGATACGCTTGATATAAATCTAGTCAATATGGAAGTCGAAAATGCCGAAATTCAGCCAAGAATCGTTCAGCAAACTAGCAACTTGTCACATTGATTTGCAAACGTTATTTTACGAAGTTGTGCGAACTTTTGACTGTACGATAATCGAAGGTTTCAGAAACGAGCAGGCTCAAAACGATGCTTATTCAGATGGCAACACTAAATTACAATGGCCAAACGGAAAACATAATTCTCAGCCGTCAAATGCGGTCGACGTTTCTCCCTATCCTATTGATTGGGAAAATACGCAAAGATTCTACTGGTTTGCGGGTTATGTTTTGGGTGTGGCGTCGCGTTTGAAAGAGGAAAATAAAATGACACACGCTATTCGTTGGGGCGGAAATTGGGAAGGACATACAACATTACCCAAGCAATCATTTAATGATTTAGTACACTTTGAGTTAATAATTTAGGATGAATTATTTATGAAAATCAGCGCAATATTCAACGATGCACTCCCAATTATAAGCAAATTTGCGCCTAGCATCGGAACCGCGTTGGGTGGCCCGATAGGCTTCGCCACAGGTTATATCCTGCCAATTTTAGCCAAAGCATTTAACGCAAATCCGCAAAATTTATCTGAGCTTGTTAACAACATTATTAGCGACCCTGATTCACAAACCAAGCTCGAAAGTATCGAGCACGAGCACGGCGATTGGCTCTGCACTACGCTAGACTCGATCGGGAATCTAGCAGAGGCAGAGATAAGCGTTAAGCTCAAATGGCAGACTGAGAAAAGTTAAAACCATTTGAAGCCGTGAGCCATTAATCCCACAATTATCATTCCAACCGAGCCCATAACTCCTAACATCCATTTTAGATCAGAGCGAATTTCTTTTATGTTAGACTTGATTTCTAAAATGTCATTTTTTAAAGCTTCTGTAGTCGCTTCAACTTTTGTCATGCGAGATTCATAATATAAATCATATTTTGTAATCGCAATTTTTTCTGATTCTGTCATTTCTTTTTCTCCGAAAAAAATGTTATGTAGTGCACCAATATCAGCCCGCGCTTAAGTATCTGCGTATAACTTTCGCCCTCTCTTTTAGAGAGGGCTTCGAGCATTGCAAGATCAGACTTAGTGAGCGCGAGACTAGTGATTTTAACTGTAGTTGCCATGTTTATTCCTTTTCCAGACGATTAAGCAACATTAAAAACCATTTGCAAGAATATAATTCACCCATTTCAAAATCTAAGTCATTTGAGTTAGAATTAATCATATTTTTAAGAGAATTAATTTCCTGTAATACTATTTCTTTTGCTTTGTCTATTGTATACATTCTCGTAGGTTCCTTAGTTAAGTTATTTCTGTTTTTTCCAAATCATGTAATCTTCTTTTGTTTGAAATGCTACCCACATATCAAACACTTTAACAATTTTATAAGCCCAAGGTGCAAACCTTCGAGCTTCTTTTTTGGTTGTAACCTTTATAAATATTTGATTCATTCGCTATTCTTCTCATGTTAATTTGAATTCGCATTTTCTAGCATTTGATCAACCATTAGTTTTACTTCAATCAATTCATCAATTTTTAAATAAGAGAGAATTTTATGAATATCTTTTTTATATTCTTCGAAGTACAAAGAATTTTTTTCATTTAAAGATACATTTTTTAAATTCATTTTCATTTTTCCTCAATAATTAAGATACAAAACTTCTTCTTCGTTTGACCAAACCACAACCGTCTTTTCTTCCAATTCTTCCAGCGAAGATAATTTGTAATTTTTCAAAACATTTTCTATTTTGTCCTGCGAATAATCAACGCAGAGAGAAATAACATCTAACTCTATTTCGTTTTCATCCTGGTAACAGTCTTCAATAAAATCGAATAGAGCTTCCCTCCCTTCGTAACTAAAATTTTCTAATCTATCGTAATCTCTAAAAGCATCGTGTAACATTGACTTCGTTATTGTCTGATACATTTTCATTTTTCCTTAGTTGGTTTTAAATCATAAATTTCGGTGTAAATTTTTTCTAACACCCAGCTTACTTCTACATTATCCCAGCGTTGACTATGCTTAATCGTCACTCTCTCTATACATTTTTTTACATCTTCAACACCTTTTAAATATCCCTCTTTAAATTGATTCAAATATATCTCCTTATTAAAAATCTCGTATCTAATTCATTTAGTATAGTTATAACTTCTTTTCTGTTTCTCAAGTCATAATTACTGATTACGTACATATCAGACGAATTTCTTAGGGGAACTGTTTTAACATTTTCAAATACTCCAAATCTTTTGAATATTTTAGCTATTTCTAAAGCATCATTTTTTGGAGCGCGTAATTTAAAATCTTGTTGTGTGCTGATATTAAACATTTTCATTACCTCTTAGTTAAGTTAATCCATCGCTTGCACTATTGCTAATGCAAGCTGGGGATTAATCTATATCCTCCATTCAGCAGGGTAGAAATATTGAGGAAATTGCCATCTCAAGCTTTGAACTTCGTCAAGATATTCTTGCTTGCTAATATTGCCTTTTTTGTACTGTTTATATGTATCTCTTATAGCCTTTTTTACTTCGATTATTTTCATCTTTGTATCTCCTTAGTTGTTTAATTTAATCCGTGTCGCTCACTCTTGAGAATGAGCGCGGGGGATTAAGCTAGTTATCCAATTATTTCATACGTGTAAATTCCTTCGGCAACTTCCTTATCTATGTATTCTATCGAGCCTTTCGAAACTTCTAGCCTCAAGATTACCTCGTCGTGATCGCAAAAATAATTTTTTCTCGAACCACTTGAGGTAAATTTACCTTTTATTAAAGCTATATCTTTAAAAATTTCTGCCCCGCTGTCTCTATTATTTACTTTTGCGACTAAATAACCGCCGATCATTCGCACGTGTATAAACCCCCAATCTTTACCTTTTAACATTTTGTCCGGCAAAGATTTAACTTCTATCACTATTAGATCGCTAAAAAATTTATCTCTTATCTCTTCAAATTCTTTTTTTGCAAGTTTTGGCGGAACCCATTGTTTTGCCGAAGAATCCCATTTGCAGCCGAGTGATTTGTATTTATCATTTGCGATTAAATTTATCATCTTTGTATCTCCTTAGTTAGTTAAGTTAATCCATCGCTTGCACTATTGCTAATGCAAGCTGGGGATTAACTTAGTTGCATTCATTAAAATTGCGAGCCGCTTTTTTTGCTTCTTCCAACGTTGCATACCCATATTCCACGATCATTCCGCTCTCGTCTATCACGGCAAATCCAAATCCTAGATAATCTTCTACTGCTTTATACATCTTTGTATCTCCAATTAGTTAAGTTAATTTTTCATTTTCTATTAATTTCTTTAAATCTTCTTTTGCATCTTTCTTTTTATAGTAAGCACCGCATGTAATCCAATTTCCTTCTGAAAATTCTAAAATCTGATAATTAGCTTCTTGACCTTTTTTACATTTATGTAATTTATATTTAATCATCTTTGTATACCTTTTTTTGTTAGTTGATGACGCATAATACTATTGTGATAATATCAATGTCAAACATTTATTTAACTTTATTTAAATTATTTTTGCGTGTATAATTTAGATACAAATGGAGTGTATGACTATGACAAAAGTAGGACGACCTAGCACGTATACTATAGAGTTAGCGCAAGATATATGTGACGCAGTTGCTCATAGTCCAAAAATGCTCGAAGAAATATGCGAAGAAAACCCCAATTTTCCCGTCGCTAATACAGTATACAAATGGCGTTTAAGACACGCAGAATTTGGTGAGATGTTCGCGCGCGCGAAAATGCAGCAGATCGAACCGCTTGTCAATACAGTAATCAGCAAAGCACGCGCTGCAATCAATGATTTTTACGATGACGGCGAGGGAAAACGCTGTGTTAATCATGCTGCAATACAGAGGCTTAGAATTGAGCTAGACAATATCAAGTGGTACGCGTCTAAATTAGCACCCAAAATTTACGGCATGCAAAAAATAGAGATTGGCGCAGAGCAATCATTATTGGAAAAGATAGTAGACAAGTTATGAAAATGATTGATATACAGATAGTAGCGGATGACGATGCATACTTGCTAAACCCCGGATTTAATTGCATCAATCGTATAGATTTTAGTACGCTAAAAGATATTAACGAAGATAAAATTAAAGAGACAATTAGAAATGTCTATTTAATTCCAAGCGTCAATCGTTTGGTGAGTATGTTAAGTGATCAATTATATGATCTTTATAAGCGAGGCGAAATACTCGAGAAAGAATGCGAATTTGTGTTAAATTTAAAGACTACAGTGCGAATATTATAAAAAAGTTATCAAGGATGATAATGCAAAATATAGCCGGAGAACGCGCATTAATTGCAGCAATAATATCACGAGCAATTGAGGACGCTAGATCACACAGATATCCAAAGCCTCCGCATATTGCGACAAAAATATTCAGAGCATGTAATAAACGTATCAAGATCACAATAAGACTAATCGAGCGTGTGATTGACGATAAGCGCAATGTAATCAACAAGATTAACATCCTATGCTCGATGTTTAATAATCTCGCTAAACTGAAGAAAAAACGCAGATCATATCAAACCGAACTGATAGCATACGAAGCGCGCACTTTCTTTGACGAAAATAATGTGATATTCGAACATTATTGCGATTTGCTCGATATCGATCATGTGTATATGTCACAAAAAGCTAATAAGTATTTTAGGGATTACGACATGCGCATAGTCATGTAGCGAGATTGCATTTGCATATCATCTAGCTCATAATGTGGTATGGATTTTTGATAAAGGATTATCAAATGTTGTATAGTATTAGCAGAGATTATGGAATACCAAGTCTTGTCAGAATCGTTACAGATGACGCGATTGAAGCAATAATTGCAACTGGTTGGCTTGGATTACAGACCTCAGATATTGATCGCGTCAATAATGGCCCATTTGAATGGTCGCTCGAAGATAGTGTATTACTTACAATCATCAATCCTGTCACTGCTAGCGTTAATCCAGGCGCTGCAAAATACGTTAACTTATTTAGCGTATTTCCCGATCTCCAAAGTTTAAATCCGATTACCACTATAATCCCAAATTTACAAAACGTAGTTGCACACGCAGGCGGTGGCCAAGCTCTTGCTTATCCCCTTAATCTCGGAATAAATGTCGTCACAGTAGTTGCGACTGCAGGTGATAGCGTTTTACTACCTGCAAATGTCGTTGGACAAACTGTGATCGTTACTAATACCGGCGCAAATTCGCTCAATATATTTCCATTCCTAGGCGACAATATTAATAATCTTGGCATTAACGTGCCTTATCCTTTGGCACCTCAAGCAACTGCTGAGTTTCTCGGCGTCGATAATAGCGATTGGCGCACGACTGCATCAGGCGGTTATGCGAGTACGCAAGGATTAACGGCGCATTCTGGTGGTGGGCAAGCGTCTGCAACTCAACTCAACATCGGAGTCAATGTTGTTACAGTCGTTGTTACTACTAATGATAGCGTGGTATTGCCAACAACTGTGTTGGGCAAGACGGTAATTGTCCAAAATGCAGGGGGGGCAGCACTTAACGTATTCCCTGCGGTCGGAAATTCTATAAATCAACTTGGTGCAAATGTCGCTATTCAAATGATCATAAATAGTCGCGCAATATTTATTGGCACTCAGCCCACGGCATGGGTAAGTATTATACAATCTGGTTAAATATTTGGGAGCATATCATGGATGACGGACGCGAAGGCGCAGTAGAAAATGTAAAAGACGAGCATTACGCAGCAATGCCAAAAAGTTGGGAAGCGCGCAATAATATCGAGATGAACAAAGGTATGGGCTACAACAATATGGCAGATATGGCTAATGTTGCGCATCCTCCGACTAAGATGGAAGGTGCCAAGCGTAACGTGCAGCTATCGCCTGAAATGC
>Ga0302221_10000293_pt1 | contig 39889 bp, 37 predicted proteins | sample II_Palsa_E2_1_FD_193517 | JGI IMG/M metagenome (GOLD analysis project Ga0302221, IMG submission 193517) | Peat permafrost microbial communities from Stordalen Mire near Abisko, Sweden - II_Palsa_E2_1 | ecosystem: Environmental > Terrestrial > Soil > Palsa > Peat permafrost | place: Sweden... | reverse complement strand
TAGAATTTGAGAACGTTCGCACGGTTGACTATAAGACCGAAGAAGGGCCTGTGGAGGTAGTATTGGGCCGTTCAGGTGAATTCCGGATAGTTGAACAGGGAACCAATAAGGTAATTGTTACCAATAATATTCCATATGGTGCATATTTATATGTAAAGGATGGCAGTAAAATCAGTAAAGGCGACCGTATATGCTCATGGGATCCGTACAACGCGGTAATTATTTCTGAATTTGCAGGTGTTACTAAGTTTGAAGCTGTTTTAGAAGGTATTACCTTCCGTGAAGAATCAGACGAACAAACAGGCCACCGTGAAAAGGTGATTATCGATACAAGGGATAAAACTAAAAACCCTGTTATCCAGGTAGCTGATAATAAAGGCAACGTGATAAAAGGATATAACATCCCGGTTGGCGCTCACATCGCGGTTGATGAAGGCGAAAAATTACAAACCGGGCAGGTTATTGCTAAAATACCACGTTCAACAGGTAAAACCCGTGATATTACCGGTGGTTTGCCACGTGTAACTGAATTATTTGAAGCCCGTAATCCGTCAAATCCGGCGGTTGTGACTGAAATTGATGGTGTGGTAACTTTAGGCGGCGTTAAACGCGGTAACCGTGAGATCACTATTGAATCAAAAGACGGCCAGGTTAAAAAATACCTTGTTCCATTGTCAAAACACATCCTTGTACAGGATAATGACTTTGTGAAAGCAGGTATGCCTTTGTCCGATGGTTCCATATCCCCTGCGGATATCCTGGCTATAAAAGGCCCGGCTGCAGTTCAGGAATACCTGGTAAACGGTATCCAGGAAGTTTACCGTTTGCAGGGTGTGAAAATCAACGATAAGCACTTTGAAGTTATCGTACACCAGATGATGCAAAAAGTGGCTATTGAAGATGCCGGCGATACCCGTTTCCTTGAAAGGGAGGCAGTTGACAGCTGGGATTTCATGCTTGAAAACGATGATATCTTTGACAAAAAGGTAGTTACAGAGCCTGGTGATTCATCCAGTTTAAAATCAGGCCAAATTGTTTCGGTAAGAAGATTAAGGGACGAAAACTCAATTTTAAAACGTAAAGATTTAAAATTAGTTGAAGTTCGTGATGCTATTGCGGCAACTTCAAGCCCGATACTGCAAGGTATAACCAGGGCATCTTTAGGCACAAAATCATTTATTTCGGCAGCATCGTTCCAGGAAACTACAAAAGTGCTGAACGAAGCAGCAATTGCTGGTAAAAAAGATTTGATGCTTGGATTGAAAGAAAATGTGATTGTAGGGCACCTTATTCCGTCAGGGACCGGTTTACGTGTATATGAAAATATCCGCGTAGGTTCACAGGAGGAGTTTGACCGCCTGATGGCTTCAAAAGCAGAAGAAATTGAAGCATAGTCAAACAAATTAATTTAATAAAATGTTAGCAAAGCCTTCCCTTACGGAGGGCTTTGCTCTTTTAAAGAAACCCTTGTAAAAAACTAACCAAATATTTATAAAAGCTTTCTTGTAAATGAGCAGGCTTTGTTATTTTAGCACAATGGAAGAACAAAATGAAAATCAGCTGAATATTGAACTTTCTGAGGAAATTGCGGAAGGTATTTATTCAAACCTGGCGATAATTACACATTCAAGTTCGGAATTTGTACTTGATTTTATCAGGGTTATGCCTGGCGTACCGAAAGCCAAAGTTAAATCAAGGATTATTTTGACGCCTGAACATGCAAAGAGGTTATTAACCGCTTTGGAAGATAATTTAGAAAAGTTTGAAACCATAAATGGCCGCATAAAGATCCAACAGGACCCATCAGGATTTCCAATGAATTTTGGCGGAACAATGGGCCAGGCATAGCTTTATTTATAGTCTTAATTTACCAAAATAAGAGCCTAACATTGATCCGTCCGGAAAATGCTCCCAGTATAAGCATTCGTTTAACTATAAAGAACTTTAAATAAAATATGGTGCAATATTAAGGCAGTTTATTTCAACGCCACTTTTTATTTTGGATCCATTTTAAATTTTTCCTCCATTATTACATAGCAGATAAAATATCTGGCTTATCCTTGGTGATGTTCCGGAATTACTAAAGTCATAAAGATGTAACAGTTTTTAATTTAGTCAAAGCCTATAAAAACAGTGAGATTAGTGTATTATTTAACACTTATTAAAGACTTTGAATTAAAATGACAATGAATTTCAATAACTTTAATTTCAAAAATCTTGATTTAAAATATAAAAATGTATTTTAATAAAATTATTTACTTCGCCAGAAATATTTAGTTTTATTATAAAATTTATACTTAAAAGCATAATTTATGATAAATTCATTATTTATGATAAAATGGTTATTTTCGTGCCGTTAACAATGCATATCCTTTAATTTTGATTAATGATAGCATAAATATTACTATGTCTGCAATATGAAGGTTTTAACATCCCCGTCTTCCTTTGGTCAAATAACCAGGGAGCCTTTTGATTTGCTGACAAGTGCCGGTTTTGAAATAATTAATAATCCGTACGGCAGAAAGCTAACAGAGGCTGAAGTTATAGACCTCGCTAAAGATTGCATTGGAATTGTTGCCGGGGTTGAACCCTTAAGCGCACGTGTAATGGATGCGCTTCCTTGTCTTAAATGCATCAGCCGCGTTGGCATCGGCATGGATAGTATAGATTTAAACTATGCAGCTCAAAAAGGAATCATTATAAAAAATACGCCGGATGGACCTACCCGGGCGGTTGCCGAACTTACTTTAGGCATGACACTGGCTTTAATACGAAAAATCCCCCAAGCTCATTACGACTTAAAAAATAAGGTTTGGAAAAAACAGACCGGAAACCTTATACTTAATAAAGTTATCGGGGTAATTGGGTTAGGGCGGATCGGTAAGCTGGTATCTCAATTATTTAAGGGAATAGGCAACCCGGTGATTGGATACGACCCTTATGCCAATAAAGCCTGGGCCTTAAAACATGAGGTTGAATTGACGGATTTTGAAACTGTATTAAAAACAGCGGATATTATTACAATTCATGTCCCGGGCAACGAGGATAATTCGCCTGTGATAAGGGCCAAAGAAATTGATTTAATTAAGCACGGGGCTTTTCTAATTAATATATCACGTGGCGGAATAGTTGATGAAGATGCACTTTACGATTCGTTGTCGTCAAAGAAATTGTCGGGTGCAGCGATTGATGTATTTTCTGAAGAACCATATTATGGCCGTTTATGTGATCTTGATAATGTGGTGCTGACCCCACATTTGGGTTCGTACGCAGAAGAGGGGAAATTGTTAATGGAAATAGATGCAGTTAATAACCTCATTAATGCATTAAAATAAAACTTTTATATGAGTTATAAAGTGGGTATCATTGGTTATGGTGTAATGGGGAAAACCCGTCATCATGCTGTTGAGGAGTTTAAAAGAGGCAAAGTTATCGCTATTTCTGAGCCAAATCTTGGATCTGATTTTGAAGGTATTCCTAATTTAAGCCATGATAAAATTATTCATCACCCGGATTTGGATGTGATTATAGTGTGTACCCCCAATTACCTTAATAAAGAGTTGACAATAAAAGGGTTAAATGCAGGAAAACATGTATTTTGTGAAAAGCCGCCTGCTTTTACCGGTGCTGATATTGAAGAAATAATTATCGCTGAAAAAAACAGCGGGAAAAAACTAATGTATGGTTTCAATCATCGCCATCATGATAGCGTAATGCACATGAAAAAACTGATCGATAGTGATGAATACGGCAAAGTTTTATGGGTGCGGGGGCGTTATGGTAAAAGTGTAACGAAAGATTATTATAACCAGTGGCGGGCGAAAAAGGAACTTGCCGGCGGCGGCATATTAATGGACCAGGGAATACACATGCTTGACTTGTTTTTATTCCTTTCGGGCGATTATGACGTTATTAAAGCCGAAGTATCAAATTTATACTGGCATATGGACGTTGAGGATAATGCCTTTGTAATACTTAAAGAATCTGCTACCGGTAAAGTAGCTTCTCTTCATTCTACAATGTCTCAATGGCGTCATTTATTTTCATTAGAAATATTTTTGGAAAAAGGGTATATGGTGCTAAACGGTCTGATCACTTCAACCATGTCATATGGTGAAGAAACACTTTCCATTGCAAAAAACAGGTCAACAGCTCCAGCTGCTACATGGCAGGATGAAACAGTAACAAAATATGTAAACAATAACAGCTGGCGTTACGAAATGGATCATTTTTTTGATGCCATAGATAATAACCTGGCCATTACTATTGGAAATTCATGTGATGCACTTAAATTAATGCGGATTATAGATAAAGTATACGAGCAAAAGGATTTTTAAGTATTATTGAAAGCATATAGTAGTTTTATATGGAAAGGACACATCTTTTGAAAAACTATCTCCAGGATTATATTGGTCGCCTGACAGATATTTTAAATAAAATCGATCCGGAGAAGCTGGGAGAGGTTGTTACAACTTTTATTGAAGCATTTAAAAATGGGAATACCATTTATGTAATAGGTAATGGTGGGAGTGCAGCCACGGCATCGCACATGCAGGCAGATTTTAGATTTTTTGTTCGTTATTTCACTAAATTTCGCCCCAAAATTATTGCTTTGACAGACAATGTCCCCATGATGACCGCCATAGGCAATGATAACCACTTCGAAGATGTTTTTGTTGAGCAAATGCGTGGTCAATTCGTATCAGGCGATGTACTTATAGCAATTTCAGCCAGTGGAAATTCGCCAAACCTGGTTAAGGCGGTCGAGTTTGCTAACCTGACAGGTGGTAAAACAATTGCCTTTGTTGGGTTTTTAGGCGGCAAGCTTAACGAAATAGCGACTGTGCCGTTGCATACACCAAACCCTAAAGGCGATTACGGCCCAATTGAAGATGTACACATGATATTGAACCATGTTATTGTTAACTATCTTTCAAAAGATGAGGAATTTTTATCAATTCCCGAAAAGTAAATAGCCGGTAATGGATAGTACATCAAATATAAAAATTGATTTATCGGGTAAGATTGCCCTTATTACCGGGGGAACAAGGGGTATAGGAAAAGCAATTGCAGAACGGTTTTTAGATGCTGGAGCCTCGGTGATCTTAACCGGCACCAAAATAAATGAGATCGAAAAGTTAAACAATAATACAGCTTCAAACAGGATAACATATTTACAAGTTGATTTTTCTGACCAAATCTCAGTCGATGCCTTTTTAACAAAAATTTCTTCTTACAACAAAATTGATATTTTAATAAATAATGCTGGTGTAAATAGGATAGCACTTAATACCGAAACTACTAATGAAGATTTTGACTTGCTTAACGATATAAATGTTAAGGGCCCATATATCCTTTGCCGCGAGATAAGTAAGCTAATGAAGAAAAATGGTTATGGCCGTATTGTTAATATAACTTCAATATGGAGCGTTATCACAAGGCCCGGAAGATCAATTTATACTACTGCTAAATTCGCCATAGCAGGCCTCACTAAAACCCTGGCAGTTGAACTTGCCGAATACAACATTCTTGTTAATTCGGTTGGCCCCGGCTTTACCATGACAGAGCTTACTGCAAGCACCAATACTCCCGAAGAAATAAAAAGGATTGCTGATATAATACCGATAAAACGAATAGCGCAGCCTATAGAAATAGCCAATACCATTCTTTTTTTATGCAGTGACCTGAACACATATTTAACCGGGCAAAATATTATTGTTGATGGGGGATATGCTAATGTATAATTTCATTGTTAAGTCTTCTATTCATGACTATAGCGTACAATTTATTGATGATACCAGCATAACCTTACTTGAGCAGTTAAATGAGGGAGACGTTATCATTATCGATAACAAAATAAAGGAATTATACAAAGATGTACTTGATCCGGTCCTAAACAAATTCAGGCATATAGGTATCGATGCACATGAACCTGTTAAAAGTTACCAGGGCGTGATGCCCATAATGCAGGACCTGATTGAAAATGGCTTCCGCAAAAACCACCGTTTAATTGCTATTGGCGGCGGTATTACCCAGGATGCAACCGCATTCATCGCCTCAATAATGTACAGAGGTGTTAAATGGATCTTTTTCCCAACATCATTGCTTGCCCAGGGTGACAGTTGTATCGGGAGTAAGACTTCTATTAACTTTGGTAAATATAAAAACCAGGTAGGGGGATTTTATCCGCCCAACCAAATATTTATCAACCTTAATTTTTTGGATACCTTATCGTTTTGGGAGTTAAAGTCGGGAATGGGCGAAATGTGCCATTATTTTATTGTAGCTGGCGAACAGGATTTTTCAAGGTTTAAAAATGAATATCCTTTGGCCTTAAAGGATAAAAAAGTTTTAACAGGCATTATTCATAGGAGCCTTGAGATTAAAAAGAGTTATATTGAAAGGGATGAATATGATCAGAATGAACGGATCGTGTTTAACTACGGGCATTCTTTTGGCCATGCTATCGAATCATTAACTGATTATCGCATACCTCACGGGATTGCAGTGAGTTATGGAATGGATATGGCCAACTTTGTTTCCGTAAAATTGGGATATATCACTGAAGATATCAGGCAAAATATAAGGGAACTATTAAAGCAAATATGGGAGGGGACTTTTATAACAGACATATCGCTGGATAAATTCACTGTAGCTTTAAGCAAGGATAAAAAGAATGTCGGAAAAACTCTGGGGCTGATCCTGAATAAAGGTTATGGTAAAATATTTAAGGACCTTCGTCCAATGGACGACCAATTCATTGGCTGGCTTAAAGAGTATTTTGATACACAGTTATAGCACAGATTTCTATGATAGTGGACAAGTTAAAGAATATTGATATTTACAAAGGTTTATCACCCGATATTTATGCCGGATTACAATTTTTACATAATGCTAATCCGGGTATTGAAGTTGGTAGTTATTTTATAAATGATAATGTTAAAGCAATTGTTAACGAATATGAAACAGTTGCCGATTTTTCAAGAGGTTATGAAGCACATAAGCATGTAATAGATATTCAATACCCTGTGCGGGGCCTTGAAAGGGTAAAATGGTCGCCCATTGAAGGCATGAATATAAATATTCCTTATGATGAAGCTAAAGACCGGACTTTTTACAAAGATTCTTCTGCACAGGGCACACATGTTGATATCGGCGAAGGTATATTTGCAATAATGTTCCCGGAAGACGGACATAGCCCTCAACATTACATAGATAAGGCTGAACTGATAAAAAAGATCACGATTAAAATTGCAATCCGGTAATATGGAAATACCAAAAATTACAGCCCTGGTACCGATGAAAGGGCATTCTGAAAGAGTTCCCCATAAAAATATACGCTCTCTTTTAGGTAAACCGGCATTCCACTGGATAATGGAAACATTATCTGAAAGTCAATATATAACCGAAATATTAGTAAATACTGATTCGCCGGAAATTGCGGAAAGCGCCGCAGCTAACTTTAAAAAGGTGCGGGTATTAAAAAGGCCCGATTTTTTATTAGGGGATATGGTTAGTATTCAGCCGCTTATTGCTTATGATATTATACAAACTGACGCAGAATATTTTTTGCAAACACATAGCACCAATCCTTTAGTAACTGTCGGATCTATTAACAGGGCAATAGAAACATTTTTTGCCCAAAAGGAGCATGATGCGCTTTTTGCTGTAACTGAAATAAAGCAACGTTTTTACTGGCCTGATGGCAGGGGCGTAAATCACGACCCTAAAGTATTGATCAGGACCCAGGATCTTGAGCCGATATATCATGAAAATTCATGTTTCTACATCTTCTCAAAAGAAACAAACAATAAAACAAAAAACCGGCTGGGGTCAAATCCTTTAATGTTCCCTATTGAAAGGCTTGAAGCCGCTGATATTGATGATATGGAAGATTTTTACTGGACTGAGTTCCTTCTACAGAGAAAGTTAGGAAATCAGAAATAATAATTTTTTTTGAAAATAATTTCATAATTTCTCTTGAGATTGCATTAACATTAGGTCTTGGCCTCCTTCTTATATATAAAAAATAGTTATAAAGAATATGATAATAGATTCGCTTACCAACATTGATTTTTATAAATCGATAAATGAAGATATATACCAGGGGCTGTTATTTATAAAAAGTGCTGACCCTGAGATTGAACTTGGCGATTATCCGCTTACAGCTACGGCTAAAGCAGTGGTTATGGAATATGAAACAAAAGTGAAAAATGATTTTGGCTATGAAGCGCATAAGCATGTTATTGATGTTCAATATTGTATAAAAAATACTGAACGGATCCCGTGGTCAAATCTTAAAAGGCTTACACCAAATACGGAGTATAGTGTTGAAAAGGATTTTACATTTTTCGACATGATCGAACCACAGGGAGAGGCTATAATAGGTAACGATATTTTCGCGGTTTTTTACCCGGAAGATGCACATGCACCGGTATACAGCGATGGGAAGCCTGGATATATTAAAAAGATTGTTATAAAAATAAAAGTATAAATTAGTATGCCGGGATATTGAAGCAATGGCTGCAATTATAAGAGTCATCAGTTATTGTAGCCACGGTATTTGCGGAGGATGGCAATAAAGGGGCGGTTACTGTTTTTGCTGATATTGGCAAATAAATCAAAATGAAAGACACAGCATTAAAGCAAAAGCTTAAAAATAAGGAAAATACAATAGGCTCGTGGATAACTATACCACACCAGGCTGTAATTGATATATTAGCAGAAGCCGGGTTTGATTGGTTGTGTATCGACCTGGAACATACCGCCATTGATTATAATGAAACACAGATACTGATAGGTTTTATACAGGCCCACGGTATGGCGGCGTTGGTAAGGGTATCAAAAAATGAAGAAGTTGTAATAAAAAGGGTTCTCGATGCCGGCGCTGATGGTATTATTGTCCCAATGGTTTGTACAGCAGAAGAAGCAAAGAGAGCAGTTGAATATGCAAAATACCCACCGGTTGGTAAAAGGGGCGTCGGTTTAAACAGGGCGCAGCGCTATGGGTATGGTTTTGAAGAGTACAAAAGCTGGGTTACCAATAACCAGGTTGTAATTGCACAAATAGAACATATTGAAGGCGTAAATAACCTGGAATTTATTATTGATACCCCCGGCATTGACGGTATTTTTATTGGCCCCTATGATTTATCAGGATCGCTTGGAATACCGGGGCAATATGATGAGCCTGTTGTTCAGGATGCTTTAAAAAGGGTAGAAGAAATTTGTAAAAGAAAAAATGTTTCCATGGGATATCATATTATTGATCCCAATATTGAATTAGTAAAAGAAAAAAACAATGCTGGCTATAACTTTATCGCCTTTAGTACCGATTTTTTATTTATGGGAAGAAAAGCAACGGAACAAATGAATTTAAAGAATAGTAGTTGAAATAGTTGAGAAACTTAAAATGGCAAAAGGTTTTTTAGAGGAAACAGGGTATTAAAATAGTAAATGTCGGAGTTAATGGTAAATTAGAAGTTTTTAATCTTGGAGACCCGGGAGATGTTCGGAATTATAGTGATTGTGCAGTAGAGAAGCTATTTATGGATGTGAGAGATCCGGGCTGCAAAGAGAAAACTTTTGATGAGCTTATTGCCGGTGCCTCTTATTTAAAAAATGTATCTGAATTCAGTGCAGATATGTATAAAATATTGATTCCCGAGGATGAAAGTGTAAAGCTGATTTCGAAGGCAATATTAACAAATGTTCCGTTTGGTCTCTATAAAAATTCTTATATTTTTATTAAAAGACCCGGGGCTATAGCTGAATAACCTGTAAAGGTTAGATATTTGACAATAATTATATAAATTTAATAGTTGATATATGGTTAAAGTTGCTCTTGTAGGTGCTGGAAAGATGGGTATTTCTCACTTATCAATTCTTGGTGCTCATCCCGGTGTTGAAATGGTCGGCGTATGCGATACATCAAAAGTGCTTACAGATTTTTTATCGAAATACGGCAAATTTAATTGTTTTACTGACTACCAGAAAATGGTAGATGAAGTCAAACCTGATGCCGTAGTTGTAGCGGTTCCTACAAAATTCCATTACCCGGTTATTAAATACCTGCTCGAAAAAAAATTAAGTGTTTTTGCAGAAAAGCCATTTTGCATGAACTCTGAACAGGGTCAGGAATTAATAACTTTGGCTGAAAAACAACATGTTGTAAACCAGGTTGGGTATCACAATAAATTTATTGGTACTTTTAGGGAGGTTAAAAAAATAGTAAATAGCGGCGCATTAGGTAAAATTTATCATTTTGTTGGGGAAGCTTATGGCCCTGTTGTAATAAAACCCCAGGCAGATAACTGGCGTTCAGACCCCTCGGAAGGCGGCGGTTGTTTATTGGATTATGCATCACATGTGATCGATCTTATTAATGACCTGTTAGCACCGGTAAATTCTGTAAAAGGTAGTTTGTTAAAATCAATTTACTCTAAAAATGTCGAGGATGCAGTATACTCTTTGTTGGAATTATCAAACGGTGTTTCGGGCGTATTATCTGTTAACTGGAGCGATGAGACCTACCGTAAAATGTCAACTACGGTTACAATAGCGGGTACAAAAGGAAAAATCGTATCAGATGCAAATGAATTAAAGGTGTTTTTAAAAGATCCCAATAGCTTTAAAGGTTATTCGAAAGGCTGGAATGTTAAGTATATAACAGACCTTACTGAACCGGTTGATTTCTACCTGCGTGGTGAAGAATATTCTGCACAGGTGGATTATTTTATTAAGGCGGTTGGGGGTGAAGCGGCAAATTCAATAAATACATTTCAGAGTGCGTGGTATACCGACAATGCTATTGAATTGATTAAAAAAAGTTCTAAATAAAGTACATGGAAAGAATTCTTTTTGGTGATAACCAATTTTTTGCTGTTAATCATATTTCGGACGAAAAATCGAGATCGCAATCTATAAAGTTTAAAGAAGACAGTGCAATAATCAAAACGCTTGATGACGCACGATCTTTTGGCATAAATACCTTTATGTGTACAACGCATGATCGCATCGCCAATATTTGCGAAATAATAAGAAATGATCCAGAAAAGTATAAGGACTTTAAAATATTTCCATGTATGCCTTATGCCCATAAATATGCAAACGCAGTAACAGAGTTAGGAATAGCCGGCACCATTAAACAGTATGTTCCCGGTAACCTTTTTGGCACTATGCTTAAAGGTGGAGTAGCTTATTTATCAAAAGACTTTCTGTCGATAATGGAACTTTTGATTGATGCAGAAATGAAAATGTTTAAAGGCGTAAATACCCCGGTTATTTTTTTACAGAATGTAATCACCGATTTATTCCTTGGTTTGCATGCTGATGAGATGCTGATTGGATTTTATAATCATGTAAAAAAGAAATACAATGCTGAAGCCGGTTTTATTACCATGAACATGCCTAAACTTTTAGATGTGCTGGAAAAAAGCGGAATAGAAAATCCCATTATTTGCTCATCAATTAATAAAGTTGGTTTCAGAATGTCAGGCGGCAAAGAAATATATGAAGAAATATTAAAAACACGAAAATTAAGGGCGATTGCAATGCAGGTTTTAGGTGGAGGGGCCATTCCACCAAAAGACGCGATTGAATATGTATGCAATTTACCCAATATTGAATCGATACTTTTTGGGGCTTCATCAAAAACAAACATTCAGAATACAGTTGAAAATATTCATCATTTTGATTCAATAAAGAATTAAGAGCAACATATTTATGAAATTGAAAACCTCATGCTTTTATTAGAGGATATATTTTAAAATCTTTAGAATTAACGAATTTGGAGACACATTTATTTAACATATGAAAAAAAAAATAGCACTAATAACAGGAATAACGGGCCAGGATGGGGCTTATTTAACCGAACTATTACTCTCAAAAGAATATGAGGTACATGGTATAAAACGAAGAAGCTCGCTTTTTAACACCGATAGGATCGATCATTTGTACCAGGACCCGCATGATAGAAATGTTAACCTTATTTTACATTACGGAGATTTAAGTGATTCAACCAATCTCATCAGGATCATTCAACAGGTACAGCCTGATGAGATATATAATCTCGGCGCTATGTCTCACGTAAAAGTTAGTTTTGATACGCCCGAATATACTGCAAATGCAGATGGCATCGGAACTTTAAGGCTTTTAGAAGCAGTTAGATTATTAGGCCTCACAAAAAAAACAAAAATATACCAGGCATCAACATCAGAATTATACGGTTTGGTGCAGGCAGTACCGCAATCAGAAACTACGCCCTTTTACCCGCGTTCACCTTATGCAGTAGCAAAACTTTATGCATACTGGATTACGGTTAATTACCGCGAAGCTTATGGTATATATGCCTGCAACGGAATTTTATTTAACCATGAAAGCCCGCTACGTGGCGAAACATTTGTAACCCGTAAAATAACACGTGCAACAGCCAAAATTGCAATGGGTTTGCAGGATAGGTTATTCCTCGGTAACCTGGATGCACAACGGGATTGGGGCCACGCAAAAGATTATGTGGAAGCCATGTACCTGATTTTGCAGCAGGAAGAGCCCGAAGACTACGTAATAGCTACCGGGGTAACCACCCATGTGCGCGAGTTTGTAAGGATGGCTTTTAATGAAGTAGGTATAACCATAGAATTTAAAGGCGAAGGTGCAACTGAAAAAGGTTATGTTGCAAGTTGCAATTACCCCGATTTCCAGGTAGAGATTGGGAAAGAAGTAGTTGCAGTGGATGAGAAGTATTTTCGCCCAACTGAGGTTGACTTGCTTATTGGAGATCCGACAAAATCAAACACAAAATTAGGATGGAAGCCTAAATACGATCTGCAGGGTTTGGTAAAAGAAATGGTTGCTGCCGATGTTGATCTTTTTAGAAGAGAAAAACTGCTGAAAGATTCAGGCTACACCATTAAAAACCAGTTTGAGTAATATTTTATGGAAAAGGAAGCTAAGATATATATAGCTGGCCACAGGGGTATGGTTGGCTCGGCTATTTACCGCAAGTTAGAAAAGGAAGGATATCATAATTTTGTTACCCGTACATCCGCAACCCTTGATTTGCGAAACCAGAAGCAGGCAGCCGATTTTTTTGGACAGGAAAAGCCTGAATATGTTTTTTTAGCTGCCGCAAAAGTAGGTGGAATTATAGCTAACAATACTTATCGTGCGGAGTTTTTATATGATAATTTACAGATACAAAATAACGTTATCCATAATTCATATTTAAATGGCGTAAAGAAACTAATGTTTTTAGGATCAAGCTGTATATATCCTAAACTTGCACCGCAACCTTTAAAAGAAGAATACTTATTAACAGGATTGCTTGAGCCTACAAATGAACCTTACGCCATTGCCAAAATTGCAGGTATAAAAATGTGCGATGCTTATCGTGCGCAATATGGCTGCAACTATATTTCGGTAATGCCCACCAATCTTTATGGTTACAATGATAATTACCATCCTCAAAACTCACATGTATTGCCTGCGCTGATCCGCCGTTTTTACGAGGCAAAAGATAAAAATGCCCCTTTTGTAACCATTTGGGGAACCGGATCACCTAAGCGGGAGTTTTTATTTGCTGATGACCTTGCAGAAGCCTGTTATTATTTAATGCAGAATTATAATGAAGAAGGGCTGGTAAATGTTGGTACCGGCGAAGATATATCTATTAAAGACCTTTCCTTACTGATAAAAAATATAATAGGGTACACAGGTGAAATAGATTTCGATACTTCAAAACCAGATGGAACACCACGCAAATTGATGGATGTAAGTAAACTTCACAGTAAAGGCTGGAAACATAAAATTGAATTGGAAGAAGGAATTAAATTGGCTTACCTGGATTTTCTATCAAAAAAATAAGCCCGGTTTCCAAATTAATGTATCAGTACAATAGGCCAGGCATAAGCCTTAAATTTATAATTTTTTAATTAAATGCCGTATTTATTAACAATTAGTTATGTTTTGGCCCATTTAATTAAAAGAATTAATTTATATTGTTATAAAAGCACTATTTGCTATATTGCAGCACTTTTTCTATTCTTCTAAAACATTAAATTAATATACATGAGGAAATTTTTAATTAAGAGACTTCATTTATTTGTCCCGGTACTTTTCTTATCATTAACAATGATCTCCTGTTCATCAACAAAGAAAATAAAATATTTTCAAGATACACCAGATTCGGGGCAGGTAACAATTCCCGCAAATGTCTACGTTGAACCTAAAATCCAGGTTGATGATATTTTAACCGTATTAGTAGAAACTACTGACCCCCAAACTACTGCTGTAATCAACTTGGGCAATGTTCCTGCAGCAAGTACCGGGACTTCAACGGCTGGTGGCAGTAGCCTGTCTAATCTTACTCAACAGGTTTCTTTAGGGTATTTAGTAAATAAAGAAGGGTACATTGACATACCAATACTGGGGAAAATAAAAGTAATAGGTTATTCAACATCTGAAGCGACAAATATTATACGGACCGAAGCTTTAAATTTTTATAAAGACCCTACTGTTATAGTTCGTTTTGCAAATTTCAAAATAAGTGTAACAGGCGAGGTATTAAAACCAGGTGTTTATATTATGCCTAATGAGAAGGTTACTATACTTGATGCAATTGCGACAGCAGGTGACTTAACTATATTTGGTAAAAGAGAGAATGTGCTTTTGATAAGAGAGAATCCGAATGGAACAAGAACGCTGTACAGGATTAATTTAAAGAAAAGTGATATAATGTCCGCCCCATACTATTATCTGCGTCAAAATGACGTTATATATGTTGAACCACGAAAAGCGAAATCTGATGCAACTGATGCTTCCCAGCAAAAGTATATTACAATTGCCGGCGCTATTTTATCTCTTTTAGTGATATTTGCTACCCGAAGATATTAAATATGCCAAATAAAATTAAATTTCAACATAGAACAGATTATTCCGTTAATACAAAAAAGCCTTAGTATAATAAGATTAGTTTCATCATTTTTAATTATTAACCTTGAATGATTTTATGACACAAAATTCACAAGAAAAAAACTCTTCAGCTTTACTAACGTCTTTGTTATCGCAGGAAGAAGAAGGTTTTGATTATAAAAAGTTTGTCACAAAAATAATTTCTAACTGGCCTTTATTTTTAATATGTATCCTGTTTTTTGGATCAGCAGCATACTTATATAGAAAATTATCGACACCAAATTATAAGATAAAAGCAATGATGATTGTGTCTGATGATAAACCCGGGGCATCAGATGCGGGCGCTGGAAGCGGGCTAAGTACTTTAACTGATATATCGTCATTACTTGGGGTCCCTAATAATGCGGAAAACGAAGCGGAAATTCTTAAATCACGGAGCATTGTAACTAATGTGGTTAAAGATTTACAATTAAATGTTATTACTTACCGCAACGGCAACATAAAGGATGTTGAGCTATTCGATGAGGCGCCATTTTCAATCAATATCACGTATAAAACGGATTCAATTGAAGGCAGAAAATATATCGTACAAATTAAAAACGATATAATACATTTAACTAGCGGAAAGGATGATATTGATGTAAAAGCAAAATTTGGCGAAGTTATCAGCCTTCCAAAATACAATTTAACCTTTACTCCCCGGCCTGACCGTCCGATAAATAACCGAGGCTACTCAGTAGTTATATTATCAACTGAAACATCTGTAGAGAATTTATCCAATGCACTTGAGGTTGCCTTAACCAGTAAAACAACTACTACAATTAACCTGACGTTGGAATATCCCAACTCCAAAAAAGGAGAGGCAATCTTAAATGATATGATGCAAATTTATTTACAGGATAATATTAAAAATAAGGTGCAGATAGCTGACAGCACTTTGAAATTTATTAATGATCGGTAAGACTGGTAGGTATCGAATTATCGGGTATAGAAAAACAATTTGAGGGATTCAAAAAGAAAAACAAAATTGCTGATGTTGATGAGCAGGCCAAAGCATTGGTTGGCGCATCAAGTGACTTTCAGAAAGATTTAAATCAGTTGGATGTGCAAATTTCTGTCGCACAGGATTTGCAGCGTTACCTGAACAGCCCGGCAAACAAAAAAATAATCCCATCAAGTTTAGGTACAGAAAGCGATGCATTTGCACAAACTATTCAAAATTACAATGAATTACTGCTTGAAAGAGACCGCCAGAGTTTGGTTAATACAGATAGAAATCCATATTTAATAGGTTTAGATAAAGAAATCGAAAACTTCAGAGCAATAATACTTAAAAATTTAGCTATTTACATCAAGGGGTTACAGGTTAGTAAAAGTAACCTTCAGGCACAAAATAAAAGTTTTAATGGTCAAATTGAAAATGTTCCCAGTGTATCCAGGCAGTATTTAGATTACACCAGGCAACAAACCGTTCAAGATGATTTGTTCGTTTATTTATTACAAAAAAGAGAAGAAACGGCTATATCAAGAACTTCTACCATCTCAACCGCACGTATTATTGATCCGGCAAAAAGCGAATATCAGCCGAGTAAATCTAAAATTAATTTGATTGCAATTTTACTTTTTGCCCTCGGATTTGTAGTGCCGTCGATATACCTTTCACTTCGTGAAATGTTTAATATCAGGATTATTTCAAAAGAGGATATTGAAGATGGCTCAAAGGTGCCGATTGTTGGTGAAATTAGCCATAACCCACAAGAAAATTCTTTGGTTGTTGATGGCAAATCCCGTTCAATAATATCCGAACAATTCAGGGGACTAAGAACTAACCTGCAATATGTATTACAAACTGACAAGCCCCAAGTAATCCTGGTTACGTCAAGCATGAGCGGCGAGGGGAAGTCGTTTATTTCTTTAAACATTGGAAGTGTTTTAGCATTAAGCGGGAAAAAAGTAATTTTTATTGAATTAGACCTTCGTAAGCCTAAATTATCCGTGAATCTAGGTATTGATAAACAAACCGGATTTTCTAATTATATAGCGTCAAATAGTATTGATATTGAATCAATTATAAGACCTATAAAATCTATAGAAAATGGTTACATCATCAGTTCAGGACCCATACCGCCAAACCCCTCGGAGTTGTTACTAAGCGACAAATTAGGAGAATTGATTGAAGCCTTAAAAAAGAAATTCGATTATATAATAATAGATAGTGCACCGGTGGGTTTAGTTTCAGACGCCCTGATTATTGAAAAGTTTACCGATATTTCATTGTATATAATACGTCAGAAATATACTTTTAAATCTCAGTTAGGGATAATAAATGGTTTGATTGAAACTAAAAAACTAAAAAAGGCTTACCTGATAATTAACGACATTGAATTTAAAAAAGCAGGGTATTATGGTGGCTATGGTTATGGCTACGGTTATGGCTATGGGTATGGCTACGGTTATGGTGAAGAAGTTGTAAAATCAAAAGGTTTCTTCAAAAAACTATTAAAAAAATAAACATCAACTGCCATTAAGTTTTTATTAACGAGACAGTTGAGATTAAAAATATCATTAACAAATTAATGAGGTTTGCGATTATCGGTTCGGGGATATCAGGTTTGTCTATTGCTAACATGTTAAAAGATAAGCATGACGTAGTCGTTTTCGAAAAAAATGAGAAGCCGGGCGGCCTGATAAAATGCCAAAGAGTAAGAGATTGTCTTTTTCACAAAGTTGGCGGACACGTTTTTAATTCGAGGAATGAGGAGGTTTTAAATTGGTTTTGGGCTCATTTTGATAAGGATAAGGAGTTTGTTAAGGCCAAAAGAAATGCAAAAGTATTTTTCAATAATTCAATAATTGGCTATCCTATTGAAAATTATATTTATTTATTTGACAAGCCTATAATAAATAAGATCATAGCTGAGTTGCTTGAATTACAAAAAAGACCATCATTATCCCCATTTGAGTATGACAATTTCGAAAGCTTTCTTATAAATAATTTTGGGGTCACACTTTATGAGTTATACTTTAAGCCCTACAATAGCAAAATATGGCAAACAGATCTCCGAACTGTTGCAATGGAGTGGCTTGATGGTAAGCTGCCAATGCCTGATTTGAATGAAATTATTAAAAGCAATATTATTCGTGAGGAAGAGGGTAATATGGTTCATTCAACATTTTATTATCCAAAGAATAACGGTTCACAATTTATAGTTGACAGATTAAAAAAGGATATCAATCTTGTTACAGGTAAAAAAATAGATGAAATATCAAAGTCAGGTGAAAAATTGTTAATTGAAAACGGAAAGTTTGACAAAGTTATTTATAGCGGGGATATCAGGACCCCCCCTAACTTTATTAAACAATTACTTATTGATGGGGGAATAGATGTTGATTATTTAGAACAACTACGTTCAAACGGAACCTCCAATCTTTTTTGCGAAACCGATGATACTGATATCTCCTGGTTATACATCCCGGATAATTTTACAAAAGCACACCGTATTATTTATACAGGAAATTTTAGCTCAACTAATAACAGGGGATCAAATAGGAAGACTTGCGTAGTTGAGTTTTCAGGCAAAGTAGGTTATGATTTAATGGTAAAAGAGATAGAAAAGCTTCCGGGTAATTTAAGCCCGTTAGATTATAACTATGAACCAAACTCTTATGTGATACAGGATAAAACAACCCGAAAGGTAATTGCTGATGCTAAAAAAGTTTTGGAAAAATCTGGAATTTATCTTTTAGGCCGTTTTGCTGAATGGGAGTATTACAATATGGATAAGGCTATTGAAGCAGCTTTTGAAATAAGAAATAGATTTGTATAGCTTTTTCCGGAAGAAAGGGCTTGATTGAAAAAGTACTGACATACTAATAATCAATATTGGTTTTGGAACGCTCCGGTACTAAATTATATGAATATATATGTATTTTACCCTGGTTTCGACTGTATTTAATGAGGCAAAAAGATTAGATCAAACTATAAATGATTTAAAAAGGCAAACTTTACAGCCTTCTGAAATTATTGTTACTGATGCAGGTTCTACAGATGGAACTTATGAAATGTTAAATAAATGGCGGGAAAATTCTGAAGTCCCAATTATAATCCTTCAAAAAAACAGATGTAATGTTGCGGAAGGGAGAAACATTGCAATAGCTGCTGCCAGCTATGATCTTATTGCCAGTATGGATTTTGGATGCAGGTTCCTTCCTGATTGGCTGGAAACTATAATGGCTCCTTTTTCAAACCAGGACGTTTGCGTTGTTGGTGGCGCCTTTACTGTTGATGAAAAAGAGCAAACTACATTAGCCGCAAAAGTAGATTATATTTTATCAAACGGATATAAAATAAATGTACATTCAGGTAGATTTATACCTTCATCGCGTTCTATAGCCTACAAAAAGAGTATTTTTGATAAGATTGGCGGCTATTGCGAATGGCTTACTTTAGCGGGGGATGACATGGTATTTGGAAAAGAAATAATAGCTTATGGTTATAAAATTGTAAATGTCGACAAACCATGCGTTTTATGGGGCAGGCATAAAAAAGCAAGTGGTTATATAAAAGAGATGTTTCGTTATGGTTTAGGAAACGGGGAGGCACATTTAGATTTTAAAAACTTTACATTATATTTAATACAGCTAATATTTAGATGTGTATTTATTATGGGCTTTTTGTTTTTCATAGTCGCTTTGTATAATAAAACATCAAAGTTACCCTCACTTGTTATTATGTCTTTAACCTTTTATTTTTTCAGGCCATATGCAAGTTATTTAAAGAAATGGTTACGCTTCAAATCTCCAAAATATAATTTAACTGTATTGTTATATGGCTTTTACCTTTATGAACAAATGAAATCAGGATATATTAAAGGATATATTAAGGGATATTTTTTTTCAACCGATACTCAAAAGAAAGAGGCGCTTCTTTTAAAAATCAAGCTATCAAAATAGTTGATGGATCAAAAAGTAATAACCATGATATGAGTAGCAGAGGGCTGGTTAAAAATATATTTTCGGTAGGTATAATTCAAGTAGCTAATTACTTATTTCCATTAATAACTGTGCCCATAGTGTCGCGGATTATTGGACCGGAAAAGTTTGGGATAATTAATTTTTCAAGCGCCTTTGTTTCTTATTTTATTTTATTTATTGGCTATGGGTTTGACCTGACAGGTGTTAGGCGGATTTTAAAGGTGCATAATGATCCCGCGAACAGGAGTGTTATTTTTAGTGAAATTTTTCAAACACAAATTCTCTTACTTTTAGTATCCACAGTAATATTTTCAATATTAGTTTATAATGTACCCCAGCTTAGAAGTGAAAAATTGGTGGCTATATTTACCTTTTTGGCATGTTTTGCTACGGTTATAACACAAAATTGGCTTTTTCAGGCCATGCAGGATCTTTCAAAGATTGCAATTTTGTCCCTTGTTTCTAAAGTTTTATTTACAGTAATTATTTTACTTGTTATACACAAAAGGGCAGATTATGTTTGGCAACCATTGGCTGTTAGCTTGTCAACAATATTTGTATCTATAATTTCTTTTATTTGGTCTATCAGAAGATACAAATTGAAATTCAGGTTTGTTCGTTTAAAATCATGCCTTAATTTATTATGGGACGAAAGGGTCTTTTTTACATCCATGATCATTATTAATCTTTATACTTCAACTAATATTGTTTTTTTAGGATTATTTCATGATACAAAACAAGTGGGATATTATACGGCAGGTTTGAAAGTTATTACTATTTTTCAGAGCATAATTACAATGACTTTATCCCAGGCGTTTTTTCCTTATGTTGGTAAAGCCTTTAGCGAGGGGTATGATAAAGGGCTAAATACTTGCCAAAAAATCCTTCCATTAGTATTAATATCTACCATTGGCATGGCCTCATTCTTTTTTTTAATAGGCCCTTATGCATTAAACCTTTTATATGGCGCCGCTTTCGCACCATCAATCATTGTTTTTCGTATTCTTATTTTTACACCTGTAATTATTGGATTTAGCACTGTCTTAGGAATTCATGTTATGCTTAATTTGGGGATGGATAAGGTTTTTTTCAGAATTTCGTGTGTAGGGGCAGTAATAAGTATTATCTTAAACATCATTTATGTAAGGCCGTATGGTTTTGTTGCTTCTGCAATAACATTATTGTCCACCGAATTATTAATAGCCGTTCTTTTTTATATAAACTTAAAAAGAAATGGAATTGAAATTATAAATGCAGAATTCTTTAAATTTAAAAATGTTAAATACGTTTTGTTTAATTCCCTGAAAAAGAAAGAAGTTAGTCAATGAGTAATTAATATTAATATTTTAAGCACAACACAATGAAATTAATATGATACATTATAATTGTTTTACAATCAAGGATAGTTAATTAAATCTGAAATGTCTAAAATTGCTTCTTTTAGGGATTTAAAAAAGCGGATGCATCTTTATAAAATGAAGGATTTTATTTATTCTTTTCGCCTATATCTTTTTAATCATTTAATAAATAAAATCCCTTTTTATACCATCAGGATTTATATGATGCGGAAATATATGAGAATTGGATCAAAAACAAATATTATGAACAATCTAATCATATATAATAAATCAACGGATAGAAATCAAATTCAAATAGGTGATAATAGCGTAATAAACAGAGATTGTTTATTGGATGGGCGTAAAGGGAAAATTATTATTGGCAATAACGTTGATATTGCCAGGGGGGTTTGGATATTTACTTTAGAACATGATCCTCATGATGATTATCATGGGAATATGGCAGGAGACGTAATTATTGAAGATTATGTATGGATAGCTTCAAGGGTTACCATTCTGCCTGGTGTTAAAATTTCAAGGGGCGCCCTGGTCGCGGCTGGCGCAGTGGTAACCAAAGATGTTCCTGAAATGAAAATTGTTGGCGGTGTGCCGGCAAAAGTAATTGGGGAAAGAAGATCAAAGTTGAAATACAAATTAAATCATTTTCCGTTTTTTGGTTATTAATAGAATTTATAAACATTACCTATTATAACAATATTTAACTAATGGGAACTAAAAGTATTTAGGCAAATAATGAATTATAATATAGCAATTCAAAAAAAAAGTGATAATGTAAGCTTCATTTTATTTTTCACTTTAAGCTCGTTTGTGTTTTTTCGACCATTATTTTTAGTTGAGGATAACAACCCTGTACTTAAGTATGTCTACTTTTTATTATTACTCGTGGTGATATTTTCTTCACTTAAAAGTATTTCGTCTAAAAACCATCTTCAATTCTCTCTTCCCGTAAAGCTGCTTTTGGTATCAATCGTATTGTCTATATTTTCTGCCTATATATTTCGTGGACAGGATTTATTCGACTCATTTTTAGCCGCAGAATATCCTGTTTGGGGATACGCATTTTATTTTTATTTTGTTCAAAGAAAAACTAAAATAAAAAATATCGAAAAAATTATATTTTGGGTAGGGATGTTGTTTATCATAGCTTTTTTAATAAGCTTCGTTGTATTCCCCACTCGTTTGTTCCAGTATAATAAATCTGTTGAAGACAGAGGATTTCAACGAATACTTTTAACAGGTAGTGGTTTTCTTTTTTTATTAACTTTTTTAGCATTAAATAAGCTATTGGTTAAGCGGACACTTAAATGGACAGTGATTTTATTATTATGTTATTTATGTGTTATACTGAGCCTGACAAGGGTATATATATTATCAACCGGTATAATCTCATTGTTTTATATCTGGAAGAAACAAAATGTATTTTTAAAAACTGTAATCCTTGCAGCTGCATATATTGTTGTTACAATAGTTGCCCAACTCCCCGTTACTCAACGCTTGTTAACAAAAACACAGGATGATACAGAAGACATTCAGGATTATATAAGGTTTCAATCTGCACAATATTATCTTACAGATTTTCAACCTTCTATAGCAACCCTTGTTTTGGGCAATGGGTTCACTTATGGAGACAAAACAGATTATGGTCGCCAAATGGATCAGGTACAAAAACAAGGTTTTTATGTCGAGGACCTGGGGTTTTTAGGGTTATATATATACATGGGTATTTTAGCAATAATAGCTTACATTATTATTTTTTACAGGTCGTATAAAATTAAATTACCTCAAAAATATTTTTATTTGAAAATGTATGTCATGTTTATTTTTTTAAATGGAGTAACAAACTCCGGAACATTTAGTGAGAGTGCTGTGTTGTCAATTGTATTTACTTTGTATTTGTTTGATGCTGTAAAAAACCAGGAAAAGTTAATAAAGATGGTACAATCCGGAACTGACGAATTAAATGAAGAAAATCAAGAAAATCAAATTGCTATTGTCTGAATCGAATGATTAAAAATCATTAAAAATAATGAAAGTATTATTGATTTCAGCATTCCCTCCGTCTAAGCATAATTTGGGTGTTCCGTCCGCTTTACCTTATTATTTAACCAAATATCCACCCCCCAATTTTCAAATTGATTTAATTTATTATGAAGGGTTTGAAAAAATGGAATATTTATTTAAAGAGGATTTAAATAATATATTTAAAAAAGTTACAAAAATTTCTAAAACGCCGGGATATATATATTACCCCTTGCGACTGATTCAAAAGCTAAATATTTTTAAAAACTTGTCTGGTACATCTCTTAAACATATCCCGGGCGTAAAGCAATTGAAAGAAATTGAGGCGTTGAATTATGACCTTATCTGGATTTACCCGCATACACTTTATTCCTGGAACAGGAAATTCAAACAATGCAGAGTTGTAGTAACCGGGCCGGACTGTTCTTCTTTACATTATGAGTTAATGTCAAAAATTTATTCAAAAGGAAGCATAGAGTTTCAAGGCCCAATGCTGGAAAACTATCATGTAAGAAATTTATTGGATTTAAAGAATAACGCTTACCAGGTAGATAAAAGATGGAGCAATTCAACGGCTTTAATTCATGTAGTTGGTGAGGATGACCGTAAGATGTATGAAAAACTTGGTGCTGGTAATCATTGTTTTTATTGCCGCCATCCATACTTTGACTATTCAGATGTAATAAATGATATTTCAAATATAAACGGGAAATTAACTGTTTTAATTACTGGAGTTAATCATTCTATCTACATAGGAAATTATTTGGATAGGATAATCCAACTCATAGTAATTAATCAACATTTAAGTAAATATTATAAATTCAGCTTTTTAGGAAATGGATTTGAAAATAACCAGGAAAAATTGAGTGCCGCCGGATATGAAACGAGCTTGTGTACCTGGACTAACAAGTATAACGATTTTATTTCAAAAGCAAATGTTCAACTTTTTCCAATAGTATTGGGTACAGGTACAAAAGGTAAAGTCCTTTCGGCCCTGGTGAGTGGTTTGTTATGCATCGGTACCAAATATGCTTTCGAAAACATTCATATTAATAATCAAACTGACTGTATTTTGATTGATAATGATATGGATGTTATTTTTGCATTAGAGCGTATCATTAATGAAAAAAATGATTATTCAGCAATGGCGAAAAGGGGAGCGCAAAATGTGCTCTTTGAGCATTCCCCGCAAGAGACAGCCAAAGATTTTTGGGAGCATTTGATTAAATATTATAAAGAAAGTAAAAAAGAAAGCCAATAGTATTTTACAAAAGGGGCTTTAATTGTAAAAATTATTAATCTAATTAATCAGCTATTTAAAATTATATGTTAATAGTAAAAATTTATGCAGGTTTAGCTAATCAAATGTTTCAATACGCTTTATACAAATCACTATTAAGTTCAAATAAAACAGCGTTAACAGATACCAATTCATTTTTGCCAAAGTGGGAGTTTGAAAAAGTGAGCCTGGAAGATATTTTTCCAAATGTTAAAATAAATAATGCCGAACCTTACCTGATAGAAAAAATTGCTGATAACAAAAAAGACATATTAAATAAATTAAAGCGAAAACTGAATTTTTATAAAAGCTCCTTTTATAAAGAGCCTAAATATTCATATAATCCTGCGGTTTTTGATTTAGATGGTGATTATTACCTCCAGGGTTTTTGGCAAACCGAAAAATATTTCAAGAAAATTGAAGACGAGATCAGAAATGATTTCCAATTCCCTCCATTTGAAAACCCTGAAAATATAAGGATTAGTGAAATCTTAAAAAGCGAAGATTCGGTATCAGTTCATATACGTAAAGGAGCAGATTACCAAAAAAAGTCTACAGTTGGCACATGTAATATAAACTATTATAAAAAAGCCGTAGATTATATGAGAATGAATATTAAAAATCCTAAATTTTACATTTTCTCGGATAATCACCAATGGGTAAAAAATAATCTGACTGACTTTGATTATACTGTAATTGATTGGAATCCCAGCTCCGGTCCTCAAAATTATTTGGATATGCAATTGATGGCTACTTGCAGGCATAATATAATTGCAAATAGTTCATATAGTTGGTGGGGAGCCTGGTTAAATAACAATGATGATAAAATTGTTATTGGTCCGGATAAATGGTTTACTCTGGATGGGCCGGATTATGATTCATCAACTATCTTGCCTGATAATTGGGTTAAAATTTAAATATTGAGGTAGTTTAATATTTTTTATTGTATACCAAAAAATTTCCTACAGCAAAATTTTATCATAGGAAAAATAAGATTGGATAAAATTATCAAAAAATACCTATAAATGTCAAATACAATAATCTTTAATAATAGGCATTCCGGCATATCAATAATCATATGTTGTTATAATAGTGTAAAAAAATTACCCCAAACAATACAACATATCGGCCTTCAAAAAGTAGCAAAGGGTGTTAAGTGGGAAATAATAGTAATTGATAACGCCTCTAAAGACAATACTTCTGAATTGGCTCAAAAGGTATGTGATGAATATTTAGTTGATATACCATTTAAAATAGTTTATGAAAGTAATCCGGGTTTATCAAACGCAAGAAAACGTGGCATAGGGGAGGCCCAATTTGAATTTTTATTATTTTGTGATGATGATAACTGGCTTTTTCCTGATTATGTACAATTGTCTTTTGATATCATGATTAATGATCATAGTATTGGAGTATTGGGCGGTCAAAGTATAGGGGAATATGAAACCACCCCCCCGGGTTGGTTTTTACAAAATATCAGGTCTTTTGCTATCGGTAAACAAAATGACAGTTCAGGAGATGTGACTTATAAAGGAGGTGCAGTTTGGGGAGCCGGATTTGTTGTGCGCAAGTCAGTTTTTAAAATATTGGATGGTTTTGGATTTGATTTCATCTTAACTGATCGTAAGGGAGATTCGCTTTCTTCCGGCGGAGATAGGGAGTTATGTTTGATAGTAAAAAATTTAAAGTACAAAATTTATTATGATGAAAATCTTGTATTGAAACATTTTATGCCTTCAACCAGGTTTAATTACACATCCTTTTTGAACTTGTCTTATCAAAATGGAAAATCTTCTTTTGTAAACGATGTTTATAACGGGCGTGCCGGGATTTTTGAATTTTACTTTTTAATCAATTTGTTCATTACCTCTTCCAAGTTGATCGTAGTCATCTTTTTACGTTTATTTTGTAAATTAACAAACAATTTTTCTTCAGTAAAATACATCAGTGACAGAAGATATTTCTATTTTCTTGGAAGACTACAAACAATATTCAAATTCAATTATTGTAAAGGTATTTTGAATAAAGTATCGATATTAAATAATAAAATTCATGATAGCTTTACAGAAATTAAGCTTGCTGAATATACAGAGACATAATTTGCGACACTTTAATTATGTGTTTTGAAATATTCATATCTATTCGGTTTAGCATTGATAATTAATAGGGTGCTTAAAAATTTATATTATCATCCACATTTGCATGCTTTAACTGCACCTTGTTTTTTATATTGATTTTGAAACTTTTTATCCATTCTTTTGCAGGAATCTCAATAAAGTAATAACAGAATATAGAAACTCCTATAAGGACACCTAAGTAAATATAAAAAACCCAATTTTCATTGGTAAAATGTAATTTCTTTAATATAAAATAACAACAACTTTTTATTGGGGTTTGAAGTATGTACAAACTGTAACTGGCTTCACCTAATATTACAAGTTTTTTATTTGAAAATAGTTTTGAGATGCTTCCGTTATTTAACGACATAAGCAGTATTAATGGAGCAAAGATTATAGCCAGTAAACCGTCTGAATAATTTGCAATTGCTTTAAAGGCTAGCAAAATTATCATTATAATAACAACTAAAATTATTAATATGTCAAAGTTTCGGGATTGTTTATTGAGCTTTAAGTATGCATAACCAATAATATTCCCAACCAGAAATTCATTAAGGTGCAGTAAGGGGAAATAAAATAAGTTACTAAATAAAGGATAAGCTTTATAGTGTGGTGATAAAAGCAAATAATTAGCGATAATTTGAGATATTATCCAAAAGCATATAACAAAAATAAATATGAATATAAAGGAACGCTTAGTATAAAAGTAGTTGAAAATTAAAGGAAAAAGTACATAAAATAATGCTTCGGCTGATATTGACCAACCAGGTCTATTAAGCTTGGCAACTGAAGCGGGAAACCAGGCCTGGAGGGCAAATGTTTGTAATGACAAATCCATAAAATGGATTTCACCATTTTTAATTTGGGTCATGACTGTCAATATAAGTGCAATAATATAAACAGGGTATATCCTTGCAACCCTATTTAAGTAATAACTTTTAGAGTTAATTTTAATAGATTTATTCTGACCGTAAGCAATTACCATTACAAATCCTGACAAGACAAAGAAATAACTTACTCCAACATAAGCATTATTAAACAGCGTGTGTAAAAATGTTAAATTGAAAGGGAACATACCACTTTTTGCATGAAATATAACAATCGAAACTGCTGCGAGAAATCGTGTAAAGGTTAGTTGGTTTATTTTCATAGCAACAAAAATAGAATTATTATAAGTTTACTAATCATGAATAGCTAATGAAAGGGTTGAAAATGATGACAGGTATATAAATAAACCTTTGGTATAAGACTTGAATCTCAGTACCGAAGATTAAAGGAACAATTTTTTTGAAAACGATTGAAAATAAAATACTTAAAGACAAATTTATTACATTAAATTTTAAGGCTTACAACTTCAAAAAAACAACTGTTTTTCAAATAAATCAATAAATAACCAAAAAAATAGTATTTTTACATTGAAATACGCATTTTATTGAAAACAATAAAAATAATTTAATTTAGTATTTTCCTTTTTGTAACTATTATGAAAATTTTTACACCACTATCTTTCTTTTGGTCATGTAACAAAAGATAAATTTGGCCCGTTGATTGATGCTGGTTTTAAGATACTAAATAGCCCTTTTGGGAGAAAGCTAACTTTTAATTAAAGTATAAACTTTGCTAAAGATTGTATTTGAAATTGTTACTAAAATTTAAGAGCCGGGTTTACTTATTATTCAATCATTTTATCCAAATTTAAGGCTTATTGAATTTGATATTATACTATAATAGATTGTGGAATTTTGAGGCCAGGGTAGGATAAGGCTTTCTATCGCTGAAATAAGCTAAATACTAAATGGAAAATATTAAACGAATACTTACTTTAAAACGTGGCGATATAACGGTTTCGAGAGTTTTTAAAGCAATTTGGAGAAGAATTAAAGATATTCCTGAAATGCTGGCCTGGTATTTACCATTATCATTTACTTTGAAAAACCGCCAGGCTATAGCACAGTATAAGAACATTCACAAAGGGAAAAGATGCTTTCTTATTGCCAATGGACCCAGCCTTAAACGGGTCGATTTTTCACTCTTAAAAGATGAATACACTATTGGATTAAACCGCATCTATATGCTGAAAGAACAGAATGGTTTTATGCCGAATTACCTGACATGTGTTGATATGGAAGCTCAGCTTTTGCAGTTCTTTGATGATTATAACAACTTAAATATCCCTTGTTTTTATAATTGGGAAATACGGAATAGATTTAAAAGGAGTGATAATCAACTATTTGTAAGAGACAAATTAAAGCCTAATTTCTCAATTGACCTTGCGCGTCAGGGCTACGGAACGGGCAGATCAGTAACTTATTTAGCTATGCAGCTTGCATACTATATGGGCTTTACAGAAGTATACCTGATAGGCAAGGATCATTCTTACAACACTACTGAGAATACAGGTAAAAGCATCAAAAGTGATGGGAAGGAAGATAACCATTTTATAAAAGGTTATTATGAACCGGGTATGCAATGGTTTGCGCCTGATTATGAAACAGAAGAGTATGCATATAAATTAGCCAAAATTGCATTTGAGAAGGATGGCCGGATATTTAAAGATGCAACATTTGATGGCAAGCTCCAGGTATTTGAAAAGGTAGATTTTTACTCTCTATTCCCTGAAAATAAACTGGTTAATCATTTCTCCTTCAAATATGACTAATAAAAGCTATGATAAAACCTGTTTACTAATTATTCCAAAGAAATTTTACTCTTTCGAAAAACATATCAGCAATTCGCTGAGGCAAAAAGGATATGAAGTTACTGTGGCTAATGATGAATACCCCGAAGGGGCGCTGGGAAAGATAATGGGTAAACTACGATTGCCTTTTCTTCCTAACATAACCTATAAAACCATAACTGAAAACTATCTAAAGAATAAAAGCTATGATGTGGCCCTTATATTTAAAGGCCGTGGCATTAGTGAGAAACTGATTGGAGAAATGAAAAAGTCAGTTAAAAGAATTATAGCTTACAATTGGGACTCTTTTAAATACAATCCAGGCCCTTTAAAATGGTATAAATCCGTATCTAAATATTTTACATTTGATTATAATGATGCGCATACATACAATATCCCGGCATTAGAACTCTTTACTTCTTCTACATCAGCGGCACCTGTAGAAAAAGAAGTTAAATATGAATTATCATACATTGTAAGGAACCATTCAGAAAGGTTATTATATATTGATGCAATGCTTAATATACTTAAACCTGCTGATGTATTCATCTACATATATGAAATGAACATTTTTACTTTCATAACAAATTTTATAAAGAACCCGCATTTATATCTTAAACATAAAAAATATATATTTAATAAGCCACTCAGTTATAATGATTATACCGATGCAATTAAATATTCAAGGTTTACGATAGATTACGCGCATACTGACCAAACGGGGATTACCATGAGATGTTACGAAGCTATAAAAATGGGTACCAGGTTAATCACGAATAATTTATATATGCAAAAAAGCGATTATTTCAATTCTTCAAATACCGTAGTTTATAATTTGCATGAAGACCCAGCCAAACTTTTAAATGATTATAATAAATGTAAAAAAATGCCATTTTTAGCTAAAAGCAGGGTCATAGGTGATTTTATTAACGAATTGTTGGGAAATTAAATAGTTTACTTTTTATTATTAATTTAAAATGTGCATAACTTGTTTTTGCCCACAGATCATTAATTTAACCTGCTAAAAGTGCTATAAGAAATTACTTATGAATAAAATTTTAATTACAGGAGGTGCTGGTTTCATTGGTTCTCATCTTGCCTTAAAACTTATTGACAAGGGTTATAAAATAAGAGTTTTAGATACACTTTCTGAACAGGTACATGGTGCAAACCCTTCAGAAACATCTCCATTATATAAATCAATTTTAAATAAAGTAGACTTTATAAAAGGAAGCGTTACTTCTGCCACCGACTGGGAAAATGCACTTAAGGACCAGGATGCAGTTATACATTTCGCAGCCGAAACGGGTACAGGTCAATCAATGTACCAGGTTGAACGTTATACCAATGTAAATATCCAGGGCACTTCGCTTTTGCTTGATTTACTTACAAATAAGCCTCATCAAATAAAAAAGGTAGTTATTGCATCAAGCCGGTCTATCTACGGTGAAGGAAAATACATTAGCGAAAAATTAGGTACTGTTTACCCTGTTCATAGAAAAGACGAGGATATGAAGGCGGGTGATTTTGAGGTGAAATACCCGGATGCAGGTAAATTACAGCTTGTTGCTACCGATGAATCTTCAAAGATTCACCCTTCATCGGTGTATGGCATCACCAAACAGGTTCAGGAGCAATTGGTAATGAATGTATGCGGAGCAACAGGGATACCTGCTGTAGCATTCAGATATCAAAATGTTTACGGGCCTGGCCAATCATTAAACAACCCATATACAGGGATATTATCAATCTTTTCAAACCGTATAAGGGCCGGGCAAAAGATAAATATTTTTGAGGATGGGCTCGAAAGCCGTGACTTTGTTTTTATTGATGATGTTGTTGAAGCGACTATTGCTGGCTTAACAAAAGACGAAGCCAATAACCAGGTATTTAATGTTGGCACAGGCGTACCTACTACTGTTTTACAAGTTGCTATATTGTTAATGAAATACTTTGGTATTGAAGTGCCATATGAGGTAAGCGGCATGTACCGCATTGGAGATATAAGACATAATTTTGCCGACATTACGCGTTTAAAAACCCTTTTGAATATTATGCCATTAGTTGGGTTTGAAGAAGGAATTGAAAAATTTGTAGCCTGGGTAAATCAACAAAATGTTGTAGAAAATAATTATGAAAATTCTTTGCTGGAGATGCAAAACAAAGGATTATTAAAATAATATTAATAACATATCAGATACACCCACTTGTTATAAAAAAAGCAGCCGGTTTAAGGCTGCTTTTTTTTTATCGAACAATAGTTATGTTTATTACTGGCCTATTTTTTTTACTTCATCTACTAACGATTTAAAAGATAGCTTTTGCTTCATATCTTTATCTAAAATATTGGGATAGCCTAATCCAAGAGGTTTTCCGTTGTTGTCTTTATAGGCAAAGTTGGAAAAGCTGCCGGGATCCCATTCACCAAATAAAATGAATGCATCACATTTCTTTGCATTTAAAACAGCATCAATCACACCCTGGTACACCCTCGCTTGTTTTGTATAATCGCTTTGTGTTGGTGAAGCTATTAAATTCGGCTTATAGGCTGAACCGGTAGCCATAAGGACATCAAATTCAGTTATTTCACTTGTCAAACCTATATCGGCAAAGCGGTTCATGTTCGCAAGCAAGTCACTATAAGGATGATCATACGTCATTTGAAGATGGGTTTGAAAGCCAACTCCATTTATTGGTACACCCATATCAACTAATTTTTTAATAACCTTAAACCAATTATCCATTTTAAAACCCTTATATTCACAACCATATTCGTTCCAATAAAGCTTTGCATCAGGATCAGCTTCATGCGCCCATTCAAAAGCGAGTTGAATATAATCGGTTGGATCTGTTGAGCCTGGTTTATGAATAACATGCCATATAGGCAAATTTTTTCGCATACCATTTTCATCTCCATAAGTTGCATTATCTTCCATACACTCATTAACTATATCCCACGCAATTATAGAACCAGGATATTTGTCTTTAAAATGGCGCATTGTTGTTTGAATATGATTTTTCAGGATATCTTTAAGTTGATCTGGGGTAAAATTGCCATTTTTAAGCCAGTCTGGAAGCGAAACGTACCAAACCATATTATGTATTTGTATTTTGGCGCCGTGTGCTACCGCAAAGTCAGCAACCTGATCAGGTTCGCTAAAATCAAATTGCCCGGGGCCATTTTTTTCTACGTGATTATACCATGCAGGTACGCTGTATAAATCGAAATATTTATCAACTTCAGTAAGAAAGTTTTTAGGCCTTGGTGGATCAACCCTTACATCTTCACTGCCCAAATAATCTCCAAAATAAATACCTTTTTTTAAGAGCACTCTTTTAACAATTGTTGGATCCCCATAAATTTCGGTGGAATCGGGTTTAGCGCTCGCGGCTATACCATATTTGTTACTATTATTTCCAGGTTTATTTTCCGGGGCTTGTGATGCGGTATTTTTCTCGAATGTTACTGCAGCTTTGTTTTTAGCAGTAATATTAACCTGGTCATTGCCTGTTGCCGGTGTAATTTGACCATTATTGTTAATGGCATTTTTGTATTTAAAGTATGAAATGCTAACAATAGATAAACCTGCTGCAACTAAAAGCAGGATAATGCTTTTTTTTAAAAATAAATGATGGGTTGAAATAGGGGTATTCATAAGAAGAGAGTTAAGTTTATAAATCTATTAATTCAGATACTAAATTAGTTAAGTAAATCAAATAACGCAATATTTAATAAATTGTTCTTTAATATGTTTGCGGTACTGCAATCAAAATATAAATAATTTTCATTTACAACAGATGATCCTGCATTTATTTATGAATAAATAAGATGCCCGTTCCAATTGCGATTGCTTTTAAACGGTTACCCACGGCAAATCTTTAATTTCTTTCCATGAGGTTGCGCTTCTAAGTTTCGTATAAGGGTCATTAAGAACACTTTCCACAGTTACTTCAGGGAAATATTCTGTTCCAATTTCATTCAGCATAAAAATTGCGTTAAAGCCCAAGCGATGGGATCCTATCAAACGATACCCTTTTTTGTTTAACAATTTTTTCATTGCAAGTAATGAAACGCTTGAAAAATCGGGGTGCGAGCCTTCTTTTTTAATGAAATCCGATTTGTATGGAATGGTCAATGCCATGTCGCCTGGAATTACGTTTTGCGTTTCGCAAATAATTACCCGGGGCTTTACAACCTTTATAGCATCCATAATATAATAATCGTTTCCATCCATATCTAAACTTAACAAATCAATCTCGCCAACAAAGCCGTTCTCTTCAATAAGTTGATCAATGTTTTCGCGTGTTAACCATGCCTGTTTATAAATTGGAGGATAAAGCCATGTAGATTGATTATCCGCAAAAAATTTAGCTCCCCGCTTTACCAATTCTTCATCACCATCAAATAATAATCCGTACCATCCATGATTAACTATCAGGTTCGCCGCCATGCTCTCAAACCCATCACCGGCACAAATTTCAATAACACGTTTATTTGTTGTCCCAATTATAGAAAATATATACAGCAAAATGCCATCCTCTTCAAACTGTGAGTGTACTTTAAATCCAATATCTTTAAATGCCGGCATTTCAGAAGGGGCTAACAATTTTTTCATCAAAATATACTGGTTGATAATTTGCACCTGTTCAACCTGGGTATTCTGTTTTTGCTGAGAAAGGTATACCATCCTTTTGGAAAAACCGGCAACTGCTGTTTTAATAAACGTTTTAATTTTTTGCTTCATTTTTTTGTTATAATTATTTTCATTTAATATTTATGTGCTCAGTATGTCTCATTTAAAAATTGCTGTCACTTGTCGGGCGAGGTTAAATAAAATCTTCTTTTATTCACCCTTTCCGGTTTCTTATTTTCTTAGCTTGTCATTTTCGAACTATAAAAAAAGATCAAAAAATGCTGCAATGAAAATTTTACCCACATTTTGTAATGCAAATTTAGTTAGCTGATTTTATCAAAAGACTATTAAAAGGGTAGAAGTACATGCCTTGCCACACAATTATTACAAGCGGAATTGGATGCAATTCAAAAGACCAATATACTGATATTTATTTTGGAGGACAATTTTTAAATACTGTTTACTGTGTGACTCTGTAGTTCTAAGCATAAGATCAAAGTAAAATTACTTATATTTGATTATGAATTGGATTAATATTATTTCGGAATAGGAACTATTTAATTTCGTTAATTTTTATTTAAAAATATTTTTTGATTTAAAACGATATTAAAAGTTATAATAATGTTTATTAAATATGAATGTCCATTTAATAAATATTGAGATCAAATAGAATTAAAGCCTTTATATCGAATAGATTTTTAAAAACCACCATATTTACTTATCTGAAAACATTACGATGAAGAAAGCCATATTTAATTTTTTTATAATATTGGGTACACCCTTTACATTTTTATCCGCTTTATGGCTAAAGCAGGTTATGAAAAGAAGGCCGATGGGAAAAACTGAGAATGCGATTTTTTCTAAGATAGGCATTTTGCCAATTTTAGATCACTATTACCAGCCACTAATTAACCCCAAAAAACATTTAAAAAAATCTTTACGACAAGATAGAATACTACCCGGAATTGACTTTAATGTTCAGGAACAGTTAGATATTCTTTCTAAATTTAATTTTAATGATGAACTTCTAAAATTCCCTGTTAATAAAAGAAATGAAATTGACGGGGTAGAGTTTGTGTATGACAATTATAACTATTGCTTTGGGGATGCCGAATATCTATACAATATGGTAAGGCATTTTAAACCCGGAAAGATCATTGAAATTGGGAGCGGGCATTCAACTTTGATGACATTAAATGCAATTGACAAAAATAGAGTTGAAAACAAAAATTACCAATGCGAACATATTTGCGTTGAACCATATGAAATGCCCTGGCTTGAAACCAGGAATGTGAAAGTGATTAGAAGAAAGGTTGAAGATATTGATGTTGATTTTTTTAAGCAATTACAAGCAAACGACATATTATTTATTGATTCCACTCACATGATAAGGCCACAGGGGGATGTGTTACATGAATTTTTAGAAATTCTTCCAGTGTTAAATAAGGGTGTAATAATACATATACATGATATTTTGACGCCGAAGGATTACCTGGATGATTGGATATTTGAAAGACACATACTATGGAATGAGCAATATTTATTAGAAGCATTTTTATCATTTAATGATAAATTTAAGATAATAGGAGCGGCAAACTTCCTTAGTCATAATTACCGGGACAAATTCTATGAAAAATGCCCGGTCTTTGCAAAACATCACGAAAAAGAGCCAGGAGCCTTTTGGATACAAAGAATTTAATAAATTAAACAATTACCTTATTGATATTCAATTGAATTCCACATGTTTTGCTTGCGCTGACCACTGGTTTTATGAAGCAAATTAAGTTTTTAATTTTTAACATCCGCGCCGAACCTTATAAAAAAAGCCCCATTCGTCGTATGTTTGCGTTCCGTTTAAATCAAATATTTCATCAATGGGTAATATAATAGTTTTTGGTGCATCAGGACAATTAGGGCAGTGTTTTAAAAACGTTGCAGAAAAAGAACAAATAGCATCCATATATTTTCCTTCTGAAGATGAAGCAAACATATTGGATTATGACGCGCTAAAAAATATTTTTGAAACATATAAACCAATTTACAGCATCAATTGCGCTGCCTATACGGCAGTTGATAAGGCCGAAGATGAACAGGAAATAGCACTCAAAGTAAATAAAACAGGTGTTGAGAACTTAGCCCGGCTTTGTGCTGAAAATGATTCGACGCTAATTCATATATCCACTGATTTTGTTTTCAAAGGGGATAAATCAACCCCTCTCAATGAAGGCGATGCTGCTGTGCCTGTTAATGTTTATGGGCAAACCAAACTTGAAGGTGAACACGTAGCTGAAGTCTTGTTAAAAAAATATTTTATAGTACGTACAGGCTGGCTTTATTCGGAATATGGGAATAACTTTGTAAAAACGATGTTAAAACTTGGTGCCGAAAGGGATGAATTGAAAGTTATTGCGGACCAAGCCGGAACACCCACTTATGCGATAGACCTTGCAGGATGTATCATAAACATCATTAAAAGCGAAAGCGCAGAATATGGCATTTATCATTACAGTAATGAAGGGATAGCTTCATGGTATGATTTTGCAAAAGCCATTTTTGAAATTTCAGGTACACAGGTAAAATTAATCCCCATAAAAACAGAAGAGTATATCACAAAGGCACTTCGACCTGCCTATTCAGTAATGGATAAAAGCAAAATAAAAAAAACTTTTGGTATGGAAATCCCTTATTGGCGGGATAGTTTGGTAATTTGTATCAATAAACTAAAACAATAAGATTTACTGCATGAAAGGTATCATTTTAGCCGGCGGATCCGGGACAAGGCTGTATCCAATAACCAGGGCAATAAGTAAACAATTAATGCCTATTTATGATAAGCCTATGATTTATTATCCCTTATCGGTATTAATGCAGGCCGGCATCAGGGAGATATTAATTATTACAACACCCGAAGATAACGAAAGCTTTAAACGACTGCTGGGTAATGGCGGGGAATTAGGCTGTAGCTTTGAATATGCAATACAAAAAAAGCCAAACGGGCTTGCACAGGCTTTTGTTATAGGCGAGCAGTTTATAGGCAATGATAAAGTAGCATTAATATTGGGTGATAATATATTTTATGGAACAGGTTTTAGCGAATTGATCCGTAGCTTTAATGATGTTGAAGGCGCTGCTATTTTTGCCTACCCGGTTGCCGATCCTGAAAGATATGGTGTTGTGGAATTTGATAAGGAATTCAAAGCTTTATCAATAGAAGAAAAACCGGATAAGCCAAAATCAAGTTACGCAGTACCCGGGCTTTATTTTTATGATAATAATGTAGTACAGATTGCTAAAAACTTACAGCCGTCGCCGCGCGGGGAGTATGAAATTACGGACGTAAATAAATTTTACCTGCAGCAGGGCGATTTACATGTTGGTGTAATGGATAGGGGCACGGCCTGGCTGGATACCGGGACATTTGATTCCCTAAGCGATGCATCTGAATATGTAAGGGTTATTGAAAAACGCCAGGCTACTAAAATAGGCTGTATCGAAGAAGTAGCTTATCGCATGGGCTTTATTGACGATGAACAATTGAAGGTATTAGTTGAAAAATATATAAAAAGCGGCTATGGTACTTATTTGCAAACGCTTTTGGGATGAGATTACATATTATTAAACAATTGACTTTAATACTGACAGCATATCATTAACCAGGCTTTGTTTGTCGCTCTCGAACCATAATATTCCATCATCCTTTCGAAACCAGGTGATTTGCCTTTTTGCAAAGCGGCGGGTGTTTTGTTTAATAAGTCCTATGGCAGTGGGCAAATCAGTTTTCCCGTCAAAATAATCAAATAGTTCGCTATAGCCAACTGTATTTAAGGCATTCAGATGCCTGTATGGTAATAGTGAATTTACTTCTTCAACCAAACCTTGTTTTACCATATCATCAACACGCTGGTTAATGCGTCGGTATAAAATTTCGCGTGGTAGGTTAAGTCCTAATTTTATGATCCCGAAAGGACGGTTATTTATAGAAGATTTACGATAGGACGAATAGGGTTTCCCTGTGGTTTCAAAAACTTCAAGCGCCCTTATAACCCGCTGTGGATTGTTTAGATCAACCAACTCATAATATTCATGATCGGCGGTTTTTAATTTTTCCTGTAAATAGCCAATCCCTTTCTCATCAAACTCCCTGTTTAATTTTTCTCTCAAACCTGGTGTAGGATTTGGGAACTCATCAAACCCTTCGCATACGGCTTTAATGAATAAACCCGATCCGCCAACCAATATCACAACATTATGCATTTTGAAAAGGTCATTGAGCAGTTCAAGGCTTTGTTTTTCATAATCGCCTGCGGTAAAAGTTTCTGTAATAGACAATGAATTGATAAAGTAGTGTTTAACAGCGGCGAGTTCATCATCATTAGGTTTTGCTGTTCCGATAGATATTTCACGATAGAACTGACGGGAGTCAGCCGAAACTATTACCGTTTTATAATATTTTGCTAATTCGATTGCTGCAGCTGTTTTACCTGCTGCAGTAGGGCCGGCAATTACTATCAGTTGATGGTTCATAAATAATAGTCCATGGTCGATAGACCATAGTCCATAGCATACTTATTGGAATCCTATTTTCTTAAAATGATTATTAAAAGCCATTGACTATGGTCTATGGACTAAAAACTAATAGTCATCTCCGTGCGGCAGCTTACCTTCGTCTTCAAACCCTTCATCGTCAGAGAATTCGTTGCCAAATTCATCGTCTTCTTCCTCTTCAACATCTGCCTTTTTCACTTCCTCATCTTCTTCTCCGGTATCTGTAACTTCCGAAAAATCTTCTGTGTCTTCTTCACTTATCCCCATTTCATTCAGGAAATCAAAATCGTCACCTTCAGGCGCGGCAATTGGGGTAATTAGCACATTGCCGAATTGTTTTGGCGCTTCACCGACGGATTTTATAACAGCCGGATAAACAACACCGGGGGTATCTTCCAGTATGATTTTCATCAACTCCACATGAAAATCAAAAGGACGATCGAAATTAAAAGTGTAATAAAATTTTTGATGAGGGTCATCAATAAAACTAAGCAGTTTTACTTTGTCCATAAGTGGCACACCCCGGTCAATTCTTTTTTGATTTGGTAAATAAGTAATTTCCTCACCTTTTGTCCATTGGTCATTACTGATATAAAATGATGAAGGATATTCTGAATTATAACCTGTAGACTGGTGGATCGCCCGGTGAAGGTCCTCAAATGTTTGATTGGATTTCACATCGATCTCCCTCATTACATCATCGTAGTCTTCAAAAGTAACCCTGAACCTGTATAGTGCCATTTTCTAGTATGTTTTTACAAAATTAATAATGTTTTGGATTAATTTTGGATTTTAGAATTACGATTTACAATTTGCAAGAAAAGGATTACATCATTACCAGAACAAATCGTAAATCTAAAATCGTTAGGCTTCTCCCGCAACTTTTAAGCCAATTTCTTTGCCTTTATTAATTGTATATGCAATTGCGGCTTCACGCTCGTTAGGGATTTCGCCCTCTAATATAGCTTCACGTATCTGGTTTTTAATAATTCCCACTTCACGGCCTTCTTTTATGCCAAATAGCTCCATAATATCAATCCCGGTTACTGGCGGCTGCCAGTTTCGGATGTTATCCCGCTCTTCTACATCTTTAAGTTTTTGTTGAACAAGCTCAAAATTATTACGGTATTTTTTTACTTTATATTCGTTTTTTGTGGTAATGTCTGCTTTACATAACAACATTAAACTTTCAATATCATCGCCGGCCTCAAATAATAAGCGTCGTACCGCCGAATCAGTCACAATAGATTGCGCGAGGACAATGGGCCTTAAATGTAGCTGTACCATTTTTTGTACAAATTTCATCTTCTCATTAAGCGGCAGTTTAAGTTGTGCAAATATTTTTGGCACCATACGTGCGCCTCTGTCCTCATGCC
>Ga0302221_10000287_pt1 | contig 40346 bp, 11 predicted proteins | sample II_Palsa_E2_1_FD_193517 | JGI IMG/M metagenome (GOLD analysis project Ga0302221, IMG submission 193517) | Peat permafrost microbial communities from Stordalen Mire near Abisko, Sweden - II_Palsa_E2_1 | ecosystem: Environmental > Terrestrial > Soil > Palsa > Peat permafrost | place: Sweden... | reverse complement strand
TAATTATTATAATTTAATATTTATAATTATTATTAAATATATAAAAAATTTATAAAGATATATATTATTTAAAAAATTATTTAATATAATAATATTAATATAATATAAATATTTTATACTCTTAAATATTTAATTAAATAAAATCTCTTATAAAATAACTTTATTATAAAATATATATTAATAATTAAAAAAAAATTTAAACTTAATAAATCTTAATATTTAAACGTCAAAAAGTTATTAAAAAATAATATAATAAATATTTATTTATATTAAGTTATATAAGATAATTATAATATAAAAAATCTTTAATTAATTAATTAAATTTTTAAAGAGATTCTTAAAGGAAATAATTATATTTTAAATAATAAAAAATAAATAAGTTTTTATAATATTATAATAAAAGAATATATTTTTAAAAAATATTAAAATATATTATTTAAATTATTTAAATAATATTAGTTTTTATATAAAAAAAAATATAAAAATAAATTTTATAAAATTATTTATTTTATTAATTAAAAATAATATAATATTTTTTAATAATAACTTTAATCTTTTATCTTTATATTAATTAATATATAAAAAATATTAATATTATTATTTAAATATTTTAAGTCTTAAATAATTAAATTTCTTTAAAATATTAATTTAATTTTTATTATATTATAATTTTAACTATATTATAAATTTATTTAATTAATATTTATTATTTTATAATTATATAATTAATTAAATTAATCTTTTCTTTATATTTTATTATAATTTATATTATATTATAATTTTATTTTATAATAATATTTATTATTTTATAATTTTATAATTAATTAAACGAGTTTTTTTTATACTTTATTATAATTTTTATTATATTATAATTTATACTTTATTATAATTTATATTTTATTATAATTTTTATTATATTATAACTTTTAAGTTAATTAACTAAGTCTTGAATACTATATTATAATTTTTATTATATTATATCTTTTAACTTAATTTAATTAAACCTCGAATATTATATTATAATTTTTATTATATTATAATAAATAATCTTAATTTCTTTATTAAAATTTTTTTTAGATTTAACTTTAATAAACCTAAAATAAAAATAAAAATATTTAAATATATATAACTTTATTATATTTATATATTAATATATATTTAATTTTTTTTTATTTATTTTATCTAGACTCTTAAGTATTATAATATATTATTCCTTAAACTATATTAAAGATAAATAAAAATCTTTCTTGTTTTTTTTAATCTTATATTCTTTTAAATAAATAAGAATAAATTTTATAAAATAATAAAATTAAGAATTTATTATTTAAAATAAATTAATAAAAATATATAAAATATTTAAAAAAAGATTATATTTTTAATATTATTATTTTTTTAAATATAAAACTTTTAAGACTATATAAAATAAATTTTTATTAAGTGGCCGTATTATATTTATATTATAAATTATATAAAATCTTTATTTATTTAATATCTTATATATAAATAATTAATAATACTCTAGAATAAATATCGATAATATTATATAATTAATAATTTTTTTAAAAATCATAAATTTATATTAATTAATTAATATATTAAGGCCAAAATCCTACTTTAATAATTAATATATTAAAGAATAAACTTTTATATAAAATTATATTATAATATAATATTTTTATTTAAAAAAAAATAATAATATTAAATAATTTAATTTATAAATTTTATATAATTAATATAATTAATTCTAAATAATAAATCATTAAGGAAATCTAGTTTATATCTTTAATTATATTAAAAATTATTATGTCTAAACTTATAAGTCTTATAATAATTTATAATATTATTTAATTATTTAAGGAACTCTAGTTTTAAAATTTTAATTATATTAATAAAATTTTTAATTTTTTAAAATATATAATAATTTATTAGCCGGTACTCTTTATAAAAATAAGAATAATCTTGTTTTTATTAAGACATTAACGTGACTAGATATACTTTAAAGATTTTATTTTTAATTATCTTAAAGACTTTTAGTAATAAATATATTATAGATATTAATTTTTTATACTTATAATATAAATATAATATTTAAAATATTAACTTATAAATATTATATATATTAAGATAATTTTTTAATTTTATAGGATTAATTTTATATATTTATATTATTACTAGATCCTTATCGTTATTATATAATATCTCGTTAAATATATATTAAAGAAATATTATTTATTTATTTATAATATTATTCTTAATTTTATTATTTCACGAGTATAAGAAAATAATAAAAAACTTTAATAATATATTATATTAATAAAGGCCGTCATTAAAATAATATATTAAAAATAAGTCCTGGAATAAAATAATCATTAATATAGTCCGCAAGACAATAAAGACAATTATATAAATTAATTAATAATTTAATTTATTATCTCGATATATTTATTTTTATCTAGTTAAAGCTAGTTTAATAATTTAATGTCTTTATTAATCCTGTCAACTTTATATTAAAAAAAATTACTTAAAATAAACTTAAAAAATCTTGAATATATTTATATATAAATATATTATTTTTAAGAATAAATTTCTATAAGACTTTATATATATATTTTTATAAATATATCTTTAAATATTAAAGAATTATTTATTCTAACTAAAATATAATAAATATTATAATTATTATTATAATTATTCCTAGAAATATATTTTTCAAAATTATAATCTTAATTTTTTTATAATATTATTTATAAAATAATTTTTTTTTATATTAATTTTTATTATTTTAAGTTCTTTATTTATAAATATATCTTTAATTATTTATTTTATTAATATATTAAAAATATAAATATTATTATATTATTTTATTTAATTAATTTTTTCTTTATACTAGTAATTAATATTATAGTCCTTGTTATTTTTAAGGACTAAATAATATTAATAAAATAATCTAGTAAAATTATTTTAATTAATCTAATTTTATTTTTAGTATATAATAAATCCAATATATTCTTTAAGTATATTTATATATTATAATAATTTAAGAATTTTATTTATAAATAACTTAATATTATTATTATAATTAAATATATTATTTACTTAATAATTACTTTAAGTTTAATTTATTCTAATATATATTCTTTTATATTTATATTAAATATAATAAATTTTACTATAAATTATAATTAAGTTTAATTAAAGATTTTTATATTAAAAATACTCTAGGCCATTATTAATATAATTATCTTAAATATATTTTTATTATCGTTTATTTAATATTATATATATAAATTATTTTTAAATATTTATATAATCTTAATTATTATTATAATTATTATAATTTTTTTATATCTTGTTTTTTTTAATTTTTTATAATTATTAATTATTTTTTTTATTATTATAGACTTATTATATATTATATTTATTATAATTTAAATAAAAATCTCTTTATAAAATAAAGTTAAAGTTAAGATCTTTAAAGAAAATAAATTACTAAAGATTAAAATTATCCTGACTAAGTCTCGTCAAGTTAATATAAGTTAATATATTTTTTTATAAGTTTTTATTATATTAATATTCTTTATTAATAAATTATATTTTTTTTTTATAATATTATAAGATCAAGACAAGGACAATAAGACCAGGAATATTATTGTTCTTATCTAATAACGAAAGGGATTTACTTAACTCCTCTAGATATAATTTATAATAATAAGAGTCTTTCTTGATGACTTATACAAGAAGTTATCCTTGGCTAAGGATTATAATAATATTATTTTTTTTATATCGGGAATTAATATTATAATTTATTTAAAATATATTAAATAATTATTTAATACTCGAGATCAAGAATTCACTAGAATCCAGATAATTAGTCTCTTATAAAAAATTAATAAAATTAAATCATGGAACACGACTATTAAAATAATATATAAATTATTTAATTAAGATATAAATTAATATAATAAAAAAATACCTAATTAAAAAAACACAAGGAGTTAATTTATAAATTATCTTTAATTAATATTATAATATATATAATTAATTTTATAAAATAAGTCTTTTAATATATTATATTTATTTAATATTATAAACTTAATTAATCTAAGAAATCTAGCGAATTAATAAAAAATTATTAATACTAGAAATTTAGGACTTTAAATATTACTAGTATTTTTATATAGAAATTAATTAATATAAAAGTTTAAGACTAATATTTTATATATATTTTAATCTTTAATAAATAATTTTATAATTAAATTAAAGAAATATTAATTAAGTATAATTTATATTAATTATAAAATAATTAATATAATCCGATTAATTTATATAAATATACTTAAGATAAAAAAAATTAAAAAAAAAATTATATTATATATTTATAATTTTTATTTAGATACTTAAATTATAATAATAACTTTTATATATAATAATTATATTAAATTATATTTAAGTTTTTTAAGAATAATTTATTAAAAATAATTTATAATAATATAAATATATATTAATTAAATAATTTAAAAATATTTAAAAAAAATAATTTTATTATAATCTTTAATAAAAATATAATTATATAAGATCTTTATACTCGATATTAAATTTTTTTTATTAATCCAAAAACTTATTTTATTTATATTTTAAATAATATAATAAAAGTTTATAATAATAAACTAAACCTTAAAAATCCTTAGTTTTATATTAATAATTAATATTAATTTTAAGTATATTTTTAAATTATACTTAATAATTTTTAAAATCTCTTTATTATTTAAATAAAGTTTATTATATAAAAGTATATTAAGTTTTAATTTATTAATAATTAATAATTATTTATTTTTTAATATCTAAACTTAATTTTTTTATAAATATTTTTAATAATATAATAAATTAAAGTCTTAAAATAAATATAATTTATATTTATATACTTAATTATATATTTTATATTATATTTAATTAACTTGATTATAAAAATATATTATTTTAATATTAAGATTAAGTAATAAATACTTAATATAATTAATATTTTATATATAATATTAAAAATAAAAATAAATTTATATAAACTTATTTATAATTTTATAAAAAAAATAAAAACTTAATTAAATCCGAATATAAGTATTTATATATATTATAAACTATAAAATAAAAATTAATTATTTTATTAAAAAAAAAATAAAAAAAAATAATTAAATAAGATTTATTTAAATTTTTATATATCCTTAAAAATAAGAATTAAATAAATTAATATTAATAAAAGAATTTATAAACGAGTTTTAATTTATAATTTATATTAATAAAAATATTAATTTTATTAATAATAATAATCTTTTTATTTAATTACACGAGTTTTTTTAATTAACTAAAATTATTTAAAGATTTATTAATAATTTAAAATAATTTTTTTATTTTTCGGATTTTTTTTTTAATTTAATACTTCTTGTTAATTAATCTTTAAATAAAAATTATTTATTTAAGCGAATTTATATTATTATTAATTATAATTAATTAATTTATTTTATAATTAATAAGACTTTATAATATTATATTTAGATTTTTTATTTTAAAATTTTTTTTAAAAAAATATTTTTTTTTTTTAATTTAAAGACTATAATTAAATTATTATATATTTTTTAAATTTTTTTTAAATTAATATTAATATAAAATACGCGTTAATTATTATAATATTTTATTAAATCGGATTTTATAAATATTATTTTTATAATAAAATAAAATAATAAAAATCTTTAAAAAAATAATAAAAAAATTAAAAATAAAATAATTTAAAAAAAAAATATTATTTTTTTATACTTTAAATAAAGAATCTAATAATATAATTATAATAAACTCGAGGATTTATTTTATTAATATAATTATATAAATTTTTTATAAAATACTTTTAGCTCAAAAATATTAATTTATTAAAAAATAATAAAATAAAGACTTATATTATTAATTTCTTAATTAAAAATCTTTTTATTAATAATAATATATAATATTTATTATATTAAATACTCTCGGATTTAATAATAAATTATAATTAATATATATAAATAATAATTAATAATATTTAAAAAAAAAAAATATAATCTTTAAACTTAAATAAAAATTTATTTTTTTATAATATATTTATTAAAGTTTATATATTATTATTTTATAATTATTAAGTCTTATAAACTTTTATATTTTATTTTAATTTTATAAAAAAATAAATATTATTAAATAAATTTATAAGTTTTTTTTTTAATTAAACTTTTTAGTTTCTTGTTTTATTTATATAAAAGTATTATTTATAATTAATAAAATAAATTATATTATTATTAATATATTATATATAATAAATAATTTATTTTAAATTAAACTTAAGTCTTTAAAAAAACTACTAAAGTATTTTATAATAATAAAATTAATTTATTAATTAAAATTTTAATTTTTTTTTAATATAAATTATATAATAATATATATTATAAAAAATATAATATATATAAATATATATTATTATAATTAATATTTCAAAAAAATTTAAGTCTTTTAATAAAAGTTAATAATAATTTTAATTAATAAAATATTATTTAAATTTAATTTTTAAATTTTTTATTTTATTTTAAAATTATAATTAATAAAATAAATATAATTATTATTTAAATATATTATAAGTTTATATAATAAACTTTTTTTTTTATTTTTATTTATATCTTCGCGAATCTTTAAACTAATATTTTATTTTATTTTATATTATTATTATTATTTATTTTAATTTTATTTTATTTTAAAATTTAATTTATAAGATTATTAATTTATAAAAAAAAACAAGATCTAGTCTTATAATTAATAAATAATAAAATATTTAATTAACGAAAATACTAAATTAATATAATAAGTATTAATATAAATAAAATATCAATAATGTATAATAAAGAATTAATAATAAAGAGTATAAAAAATTATATTAATAATATTAAAAATAAAGTATATATTTAGTAGAATAATATTTATAAGTAATATTAAAGTAAGATATCATTATCACGTATAATAATTTTATTAAAAATCGGACCTAATAAGTCTTGCTCAGGATATTTATTATATAAGGTTTTGCTAGTCTCTAAAAATTATAATAATGTCGTAAATAAAATAAGTAAATAAAAATTTATATTATCTTGGATATAATATTAAATTATACTAGTTATATTATTAGAGAGACTCTTTTAAGAAACCCCTTCTTGTATAATTAAGTAATTAATAAAAAATAAATTATTTCTTTAAAGAAGTCATATAAATAAATAACTTAAAAAATATAATTTTTTAAATAATTAAAGCTAGAATTCTTTAGGATTTATAAGGATTAATCTTTATATTTTTATTAATGTTTTTTTAAGCCAGGTGTATATTTATTTTATTATTAAACTAAGTAACTTATATCTAGTTTAGGATTTCTGTAATCTATAAATAATTAAATTAAAAATTTAATATAAATTTTTTAATAATTTATATAATATTATAATACTTTAAAAACTAAATCTTATTAAAAAAAATATCTAATAAATCGCTTAGAAATATAAAAATAATAAAAAAAACATTAATTAATTTATTAATACTAGATTAAAATAATATAAAAAATAATTTATTTATTCCCGATTTTATATAAATATCTTTTATAAATTATTTTAAATTATTTTTAATTAAAATAATTATATAATTATTTATAAATTTATAAAATATTTTTTTTATTAAAGTATTATATATTAGATTTATTATTTTAAACTAATTCTAGAATACTTAATATTTTAATAATAAATATATATAATAAGTCTAATTTATTTAAAAAATTATTTTTAGTTTACTCGAAGGCTTAAAGTTTAATTTATTTAATATAGTCAAAATATATATTTTTTTATAATATAATAATATTTATTAATTTTCTTAAAAAATATTTTCTTTTAGAAAATAATTTATAATATTTATTAAATTTAATATTTTAATAAAATAAAATAATTATTATATTAATATTCTTTATTTTTTATAAATTTATTTATTATAATTAATATTTTTATTAATTTTTATTATTTATTCTAAAGTCGACCAAAGTAATAAATTTAGTTATTATAATCTTTTTTAGTTATATAATTTTATTATTAGATTTTTTAGTTTTAATAATAAGTCTTTTATTAACCAAAAGTAATATTATATTAATAATCTTAATATATCTCTTAATAATATCCTAGTAAAAATTTTTTTTTTATATTTTTTAAAGATTAATATTTATATAATCTATTTTTATTTTTATAATTTTTTTAATTATAATTTTAAAAAATAATATTATAAGATTTTATTTTATATATTTTTAAATTTTGACTATATTTATTATAGTCCTTATAATTATATTCTGGAGACTAAATCTATTAACTTAAATATATATCTTTATTATTTTTAATAATATAATTATTATAATATTTATTATATTTTTAAATTATAATATTTTTAATAAATATTCTTTTAAAAAATAAATTATTTAAGAAATTAAATTAGGTATATTTAAGGCGTTTATAATATTAAGTATTAATATAATAAAACTTTCGTCTTTAGATATTATATAATCGTTTATGGCCATAACTAGTGATTATAAGAGAGATCTTTATATTAAAATTTTAACTAATTATCGAGACTCGTCTATAGCTCTGGCCAGGCCTAAGTCCTTAATTAAGGAAATAATCAATAATAATTTATATCTTGAGTTCTTTAATTATACTTTAAATAATCTTTATTTATATTTTTATTTATTTAGTTTATTTATTCCGGTATAATTTACGATATTATTAAATTCATCAGGATTTAATTACTATAATAAAATTTAAGATTATATTGGAGGGGGAGTAGGCGGTGACGACGGAGAGGTCGATAGAGAGATTAAAGTAAAAGAGAGAGGGGATGATAACGATAAATAATAAGAGGTCGGAGGCGGCGACTCGGGGGACTATAGTAGTAAAGGAATAATAGATTTCATGATAGTATTATTAATATCTTTGCCGTCGTTATTATTATTAATATTTAGCGGATAATTAATAAAGTCATCTAGGCGACTTAGTTTAATTTAATATAAATAAATTAAATATAATTAATTTAAATCTAATTACTTATAAATATTATTTATTAAGTTTAAAAAATATAATTATTTTTTATTATAATATAATATTATTTATATTAGTAATATTATTCTCGATAAATATAGTATAAAATATACTCCGCGTTTATTCTATAAATCAAGTGACCCGTGAGGTTATAATATTTATTATAAAGATTATATCACGAGAGATAAAAAAAAAAAAAATAATAATATTAAAAGAAGTAATAATAATAATAATAAAATTAAAAAATAATTATATTATTTATAGAAATTTTTTAAAATCTTTTATATATATTAATAAATAAATAATAAATAATTAAAACTCTATAATAAATATAAAATTTTTTATTAAAAAAAAAACTTTATTTTATAAAATTCTTAATTATTTTATAAAAATAAATTATATAATACTTAATTATTTTTTAAATATTTAAAGTTTTTTATATTTATCCTAATATTATTTATTCCTGATTATTTTATTTTATATTTTTATATAAATAAAATAAAATAAAATAATATATAAAAAAATTAAATTAATACTTATATATATTAATTAATTTTAATAAAAATAATATTTTAAAATATTTAAGATATAATTATAACATTAAATAAATTAAATTAAATAAAAAAAATAAATATTAAAATAATTTAATTTATAAAAAAATATTAAATTATATAAAAAAAGACTTTATATAAAGGACTTTAATAATAAAATTAATTTATAAAGAATATAAGAATAATTAAGATTAATAATTAATTTTTTTTTATTAAAGACTAATAAAAATATATAATAAATTAATTTAATAATTATATTAATTAATATATATAATAAATCCGTTTCGGTAATCCTAATAATATTAATAAAAATATATATAGATTTATTTAATAATTATATTAATAAGATAATCCTTATTTTTATTTTATTCTTTTATAAAATATTTTCCTATAATATTATAAAATACTCGAAAAAGAAATAATCACCAGAATATTAATATATAATTTTTATTGAATTAAAGAAATAAATCCCATTAATAAAATAAATATTTTTATTTTAATTAATATATTTTTAGGATTTTTATAATTACTTACTTATAAAAAAGTCTTATTTTCTCTTATCTTTTATTCTTTAAATTTAAATATTATTAAAAAATTTCCAAAGAATTTTAAATATAAAATTATAAAATAATTTAATTTCTCCCCATTAAAATTTTTTTTATAATCCTATTACAAGAATTAAAAAATATCTTTAAGAATAAAAATAATATTAATTAAAAGAATTATAATATAATAATATTTATATAATTATTTAATTAATTTAAACAAGAAAAATATATCTTAAAATTAAATTTTATTTATTTATAAGATTTATAAAAAAAAACTTTTATAGCGATATTATTAAATTATTTTATTCATATAATTAAGTTATCTTTATTCCTTTATATAAACAATACCTTACTTTATATAAGAATTAGGATTAAGATTTATAATTCTTTAGATATTAATGATTTTATTTAATAAATTATATTTCTTTATATATTTATTATTTTTTATAATATATAATAAATATTTTTTTTATTCTTCTTAATATTATTAATAATCTAAAGTTTTTTAATCGATTATTATTTATTATATTATATACTAATATTAGTTATAAATAAAATATAATTTATAAATATAAATTAAATTATTCTTAATTATAATATTTATATATTAATAAATATATTATTAATAATTATAAAACTCTTGTCTTATAATAATAAAAATAATATAAATTAAAAAATATAATAATAAAATCAATAAATTTATATCTTTAAATATTTATTATTAATATTTATAAAAACTTAAACTTTTTATCTTATAATTATTATTTAATTAATTTATAAAAATAATCTAAATTAAAATAAGAGATTTTAATTTTAAAATATATTAAATATATTATTTATTATTAATATATTTATTTTATTTTATATCTTAAATAATTTATTTTATTAAAATAAAAAATTATATTAATATTAAAAATTATATTTATAAAAAAATATTATAAAATTATTTTAAATATTTAATATAATATTTTCTTTATATTATAAAATTATTAATTAAAAATCAAGTATTATATAATTTATAATTTTTATATCTAGATCAAGAAATCTTTATTTTTTATTAAATTCTATTATTAATAACTTTAAATATAATCTAGTTAATTAAGTATATTATATAATAAATTATTAAATTTATAAAAAATATTTATAGGGACTAGAGATTTTTTATAATAAAAATATTTAATAAAATAAAGTCTAAATAAAAAATATACTTTAATATTTTTTATTTTTATTTTAAATTTTATTAATATTTAAAAAGAATTAATTATATATTTAAGATAATCTTTTTAATTATTAATAATTTCTTGACTTTTTAATTTATTATTATATTAATTATAAAATTTAAAATAATATAATAAATTTATTAAAACTTTTTTTTAATCTCTAGAAACCAGAGTTTAAACTTATTCCCGATAATATTAAATTAAGGATTTAAGATAGGGGTCCTTAAAATCTTTTATTAATAAAAAAAAATAATCTTTTATTCGCGATTATTAAAAATATAAAAAAAATTAATAATTATTTAAATAATTATAGATTAAAAAAATAAAATTTTAAATATATCCTTAAATATATAACTTTTTTTATTATAAAATATATTTTAATAAATATTAAATTAATATTTATATTACTATAATTCCTAACTTTTACTCGACTAAATTTATTAGTATAATTAAATATAATAAATAATAAAATATTTATATAATACTTTAAACTAAATAAAAAATAAATCTTTATTTAAATAATTAATTATTTATATATTAAATTTATTTATAAATATTATTATAGTCTAAATAAAAAAAAATATTATTTATTATTATCATCGCTTGGACAATAAGAAAAGACATTAATATTTAAAATTAAATATCTTAATTTAAGTCCAAATAAAGAATTTATTATATTATTTATAATATTATTTAAAAATAATTTTTTTAACGACATTAGGAATATTAAAACTTTAATAATATTAATAAAAATAATTTTAATAATATAATTTAAAACTATTAATAAAAAATAAAAATTAGTTATTAAGAATTTAATTTCTTATAGACTAAAATATATTAAATATCTTGGACTTATAAAAAATAATCCCCTAATTATAAACTTTAAAGAATAAAAATAAAATAAAAAAATAAAAAATCACGAGAATATAAAATAAATAAAAGAAATTTTTATTTTAAAAAAAGATTTTTTTTTAATTCTTTATATAAATTTTATTTAATCTAGAACTAAACTCGGAAATTTTACTTATATATAATTATAATATATATAATTATAATATATATAATTAATAATAATTTAATATAAGAAATATATTTTATTATATATTATAATATTACTTAAATACTTAAATTAATATAATCTCGAGTAAAATTATTTTATAATATATAATATAAAAAAATATTATTAAACAAAATTAAGTTTTTTATTATATATTATAAAAAATAAAAAAAAGTATATATTTATTTTATATCTTAATAAAATAAAAAATAAAGTCTAGAAGACATAAATTATTAAAATAAAATAAAATTTAATTAAATAAAAAGTTTAAAAAAAACTTAAATCAGGATATTAAAATTAAAGTAATTTTAATACTAGAAATAACTAAAAGTAAAAGATTATTATATAAAAACTTTAAAATAATTTTAGCTATAAGTTTTTTTTTATTTTTATAATATATAATAAAATAAGTCTTTTATTAAATCTTTTTGGATTTATTAAAATTATTCTTATAATTAAATTATTATTATATTAAAAAATAAATATTATATAATTAAATTTATTATATAATATAAATTAATCACGAGATATAAATATTTTTTAAAATATATTAATATATAATTCTTGATAATAATAAATATATATTCTTTATTAAATTATACTTAAGACAAATAATATTTATATTTAAAATAATATATAAATTATTAATTATTATTAATAATCCATTACTTATTATTAATTTTAATTAATTTTTTATTATTTCTATATTTATAATACTTAATCTTATTAATTTATTCCTTAATATTTATTATATCTTTAGTCTAAAAGTTTTTAATTCTTATTATAAGATTATTTTATTTTTTCTAGTCTTTATAAAATAAAGATTTAGTATTTTATTTTAAGAAATTAATTAATATATATTTCTTTATTCTAGAATAATTTTAATTTTATAAATTTTTAGATTATAGTCCTTAAATTAAAAAAATATTATTTATAATTTTTATTAAACTAAATAATTAAAAAGATTTATTTCTAGATTTTTTTCTAGATATATAATTAAAAAAAATTTTTATTTCTTTATTTTAAAATATAAATATTATAATTAAACTTATTCCTTAACTTATTTTTTTTTTTTATAAAAATAATTTATTATATTTTTTATCGAGTATTATTAAGATCATGATTTTTTTATATTTTAAAAAAATTTAAAATATTTTTTCCGAAATATTATAAATTATTTAATATAATAATTCTTGAGCTTTTTTTATAACGTTCTTTAATTAATTAATAAAAAATATTTTTATAACTTATATATATTTTATTTTTTCTTAATATATTATATTAAAGTTATAGTATTTTATTTTTAAGTTTATTTTTTTAATTTTGGTTAGTATTTAATTATAAGAGATAAGAATAATATCTTATTAAAGAATATAATATTATAATTAATATTAATTATTATAGACTAGAGATGACTAAATCTTGTTATTTTCTAGGACAGAGCTGACGCTATGATATTAATGATAATAGATAAAGATGACTGAATCTTTTTGCCATTTTCCAGGATATAGTAAAGCTGACTGCGAAAGGATAGTTCTGATTCTGCGGACGAAATCAAGAGCTGACGGATCTATAGATGATTGGAAGTTTATATATTCAAAGGGGAGGTACGAGTAGATCTTTGGATGGATACCAGGGTCATGATATATAGAAAATAGCGGGTATCAATAAAAATCTAAGTATAAAGAACTATTTGGTACTTTCTTGTTAAAACGAAGTAAAAGGATTTATATTTCACGCCGGCAGGAGGTTTGCTGACGGCCTTTGGTGGCCAATTGCCGCGACCACTGCAAGGCGCTGCCAAGCCTCGCCGCAAAAGTCTCCTGCGACCCAACGTGGAAAGCCGACTCCTCGGATGCCTTGGTGCCGGTGGTGAGGTCACCAAGCCCGAAAGAGAAACGATTCCACTAGCCGGGATCCCTTTTCGGCCTCTGTACCGGGATTCTGTGTTGGCTCCCGTCCAGCCTATTGGAAGCCAGCACCAGAGGGGGCGATGGTGATGACGATAGGGCTATATTTAGTACATGGTGCCCATTTGAGCCCTCGCTGAGTCCCTTGTCACAGCATCGACTCCTCCACTAAAGTTATTCCAACACCAAGTCATCTTACTTCTACTTTTCTTCTCGCAAGGCAGTCGCTGTTGGCTGGAAGAGTTTGTGTTGCACATCGCTGAAGTGATCAATCATATCAGGACCCAAAGCGCGCTGCATTACAAGCAAGTTAACTACTGCACTGGCGCGGCCCACACGCGTAGCGCTTTCCATCCGCAAAACTTGCAATGTGTTAAATAAAAGATGTTGATTGGAAAGAGTAAAGTGTCGGTGAGTCCATGTAGATTTTACGATATGCAACAAAACAGCCTTATAGTACATCGAAGCCACGTCCAAGCCACACCAGTTTCGTACCACCGGGGATCCAACGTTTCTACGATATGCAACAAAATTTATCTTTATTTTCTCACGTGATGATGCATTGAGTAATGCTTCAAATTTGTTGCCGACGGACCCCAACAACGGCCTCATACGCTTTGGCGTGATCTTCAAGAACTCCCAAAATAGAATAGCCAACTCTATTGCCATTCAATTGGCTGACCTCGAGAACCTTCTCGATCGCAAGAGTCTCGGCATTCAAAGACAATCTAATTGGAACCACCAGTCGACGACGACTGGATGACTAAGCTGAAACTCGTCATTTCCAGACTCTCAAGCCCAGTTGTCGGGAATAGGCATTTGACTCAAAAGCTTGCAATACATCTGTCAGGTAACTTCGCAGCCTCTTCCGAGTCTTGATATCATCTTTACTATAGTTTACTGAGATTCGAGCAGTACCTAGCACGCCTTTGTTATACATTACCCGCCTATGGCTCCATCCCCCTTTCCTTAATAATGCTTTACGACCATCTCGACCCTTCTCGTACCTCTCTCCAACTACCTTGCCTTTTATAATCGCCCGCATTATATCTACTATAATCTGACCATGTCCTGGCGTGGTAACGAGCCAGGTTACTAAGAAGAGAGGATCATGGAAGTAGCGATATAGGGAGGTACGATTACCCGCCTATAATTATAGTAAACGATTAGTCGTCTCCAGAAGCTAGATAAGTTATCAGAGGTGTTACGCGAGAATCTTGCCGTTTCTGAGGGAGACTAAACGTGTTGCCTAAGTATCTCGCGAGAGAAGAAGATTATAAGTAATCTTGTATTTTTATTAGTCATAATAGATAAAAGTCTAAAAGTCATGGCTATTTATATTAAAGAATATTATAACGAAGAAGAAATTATGATTTAAATAATATTAAATAATAAGAATCTCTTGATGATTATATAAGAGTTTATGATTCTTGTAAAAATCTTGGAGTAAGCTACGTGATAAGGTTGATCTCTTAATCAAGTTCCGAAATATAATTAACTAATTTATCTTTTAGAGAATTTAAAAGTCGAGGACATCAAGACTCTTTTTTGATAGGTCGTTATCCTAGACTTATATTGGATCCTGTCATGATTACGATCACGGCATAAAAAGACCTGGAAGATTACTAAAAGACTAGCCCTTATTATTTAATTATATGAGACGATTAATAATAAATTCGTCAAGACCGGGTCAGGGTTAATAAAGAGTAATTTAAAGATTGGCAGAGATAGAGCACGAGTTCTACATGTTCTCTTTACCAAGCTAGAAAGTATATTGGACCTCCACGCGAAGACAGGCAAAGTACACGAGATAATTAAAGAGATTATTAAATAGGCCCACGAATTCCCCCTGGTTATTCTCGGTATAATTCTTTAGAGCTCGATATTAAAATTAATCTTAAAGTAATATCTGCCAGAAGTAATTAATAAGTTGGCCTATTATTACTTTATTATCTTTAAGCTTGTTTATATTATAAGGGACAGGATATATCGTGTATTTTAAAATATTCAGGTGGAGCCCTTCTAGATTTAGATACCCGCCTCTCTCCAGAAATCATCCTGGAAGATTTACGTTAAGATATAGCTCCTCTTCTTTTATAAACTTTATTTACGTTATTAATAGCCAAGATTTATTTACTCTAGCAAGAATACTTACTACCTATATAATCTCTTCTTCTTTCTCCACGACGGCTTCCATGTCCCTCGAATATACGGCAGACTCTACGATAAATAAACCCTTCTAGACTAGTTAAATATTCCGATAGAGCATTATAAAGAATTAAGTTATATTATAACTTAATTAAAAATAATCCTAGATATCAAGATCTAAAGAACTTTAAAATCAAAAAAAAAAAAATATTATTTTTTAAATAAAAATATTATACTATTATTTATATACTAGTCTTTATTATCCCATTTATTAATCCCGACTTCGACGTTTATAATTTGGCCATAAGCCCCTCTTGTCCAAGAGAAAGATCTAAGTATCTCGCTATATATTAAGATATTTTTAATTCCGTCAAGAATATCCCCAGAGTTATCTTATACTAGTAATAGCGATATAGAAATAAAAATAACTCTGGACAAGATTATACTCGCTAAAAATATTATAAATTATATATTAACTCCAAACAATATATCTCTAATTATAATTAAATATAAGTAATTCCCCTATAATTAATTAATTATACTAATAACGTTATTATTATATTTATAATTTAATAAATTATTTTTAATCTTAAATTTTTTTTAGATATATTTAGATTATTTATTAATTATTCCGGTAAAGGACATAATTATATTATATAAGAAATATTATATTATTAATATTAAAGATATTCCCATGATTATTAAACTTTAATTAAATTATTTATAAAATTTAAATAAATTTATATTTTAATTATAAATTACTCAAAAAAAAATTATTTATATCTTATTTATATGGGATGAAGTTTAAATGACAAGGGATTTAAGAGACCCCTTACGACCGAAGGAGTTTATATTAGGGCTCAATAATGAAATTATAATTCTCAGCCTTACTTTTAATAAGTGCTGCTGTCTTCAAGTCGACGCCGCTTCATCCCTACTACTTGCTAAACGGTTGAGTTGGCGACACTTTTCGAATACATGGAGAACTAACAGCGTAATGCGGATGACGTAGTCATGACTTCACATCCTAGTTGGCGCGAGGTTATAATTTGGCACGAATTCATATTCTGTTATAAGTAAGAAAATAGCAGACATCCAACCGCACCATTCTTATCTACTCTGTGTTCCTCCGCAAATGGTCAGGGCAGTGACGAGGAATGAGATGATGAGGCTCGTCATTGACCAATGGGAGCAGATGTCCAGATGACGGGCCTGCCACGCTTGCGAATGACCAAAGCCACGTCAATGCCATCGAATTCCCCTCAACAATTGGCTTTCTTAACCAAGGTATCCTTTCTTCCATTTTATTCCCTCGTTCTTTCGTTTCTTTCTTATCCCCTCGTTGTTTCCTTTGGTCTTTTAGCCTCCATTTATACAGAACCTTCTCTAAAAGTCGTGAAGGTTTTCTCCGGGCCGCTACTTGATACACTTCAAGCCTCAGGCCTGACGTATTTGAGAGCTGTCTTGTTGTTCAGGGCCGTGTTTTATGAAGGACCTTCTGTTGTTGATAGTTGTCTTGATGACTCTCTTGTATCTCCGGTCCGTCTAAGAGATCCACTTTTCCTTTTAAAATCAAGCAGAGAAGCTGCATCGGGTGGCTGCGGTCAGCATTGATCTCTCGAACTGTCCGTTCGAGAGATCACTGTGCAAAGAGGAAGCGTGCCACGCACTAGGAAGGCGGCGCCAGAGAAACCAGGCATAGGGGCCGAATTTGAACCTCTAATCCGCAAAATCTTAGCCGAAGGGTTTGATGGCACAATGAATGGCCTGAATCGGTCCCCCTTCAAACGGCATGGGAGCCGAACTTGACCCCGCGGCCCTCCAGATCTTAGCCGAAGGGGTTCGATTACACAATGGGAGCCTGAACCAGTCCCCTTGAACACACATGGTGGGCAGCCAGATTTGAACCCATAATTCTAAGAATAGACTTAGCGCGGTTTAGCCCTTTATAGTGCCACTTTGCTCAGCTTCATTCTTCATGACATGCCACAGGGTTCCTTATTTCTAGAAACGACAAACAATAGCACAGACCTTAGACAGCGTGAGTAGCTAGACGACGGGACGATATGAGATAGACAACATAGTATAAATCTAACTACGACCTTGCTTATTTCCGTTTACCTTGTTTGCGTACTTCTAACTTCTTCCGGAGTATAGTAGACTTATTCTGTTCTATTTATGTCCGTAGCATAAATCCAATTACTGCAAAGACTGAAGTTTGAGACTATGGAGGCTTTGAGGCAATTTTTTAGGGGCTACAAAGCGGCATGGTGATTCAGGAGCTGTCTTACAGGAGCTCTGAACTCGCAGGAGTGTTCTTCTGGGAGCCCTGCCCTCCGAGAAGTTCACTCCTGGCCGCCATAATAATCTAGGAGCCCTGATTTTCTGGGAGCATTCTCCTCACCGCCATATTAACATGGGAGCTTTCTGCTGGGAGTTTTCTCAAGGGAGCGTTCTCCTAGGATTGCTCTCCTAGAAGCTTTCTCTTCACAGTAATATCTTGGGAGCGTCCTCTTGGGATCCCTACTCTCCTGCGTTAATGATCTGACCAAAAAGGTCAAAACATCGTTAGCTCCATTTCATTAAAGATATTTTTAGCGTTGATGATCTGACCAAAATGGGTCAGAACATCAGCGTCTGAGAGACGCCAGAGCTGGAAGCGGCTTAGCGCCGAGGCAGTCTCGTCAGGGTGACAACGCAACACTAGGCCAGTCACTTACGCCGGACGAGCAACGACTTGTTGCACAATTACTTGTTGCACAACAACCCGTTGCACAACTACTTGTTATGTAATAACTTGTTGTACAACGACTTGTTGCACAATTACTTGTTGCACAATTACTTGTTGCACAATTACTTGTTGCACAATTACTTGTTGCACAATTACTTGTTGCACACTAACCCGTTGCACGACTACTTGTTATATAATAACTTGTTGCACACCAATCCGCTGCACGACTACTTGTTGTATAATAACTTGTTGCATAACCCGATCAGCCAGGACGAAATATCTGGGGCATTCTGGGATTCCCAGAGTCACTGGAACGCTGTCCCGCCGGGAGTGGCTGGACGAAAGTTGCGGCTAGACGAAATGTGTGGCTGGACAACGGGTATGGCTGGACGACAGGAATGGCTGGACAACGTGAATGGCTAGACAACGGCTGTGGCTGGACGACTGGTGTGGCTGGACGACAGGAATGGCTGGACAACGTGAATGGCTAGACGACGTGAATGGCTGGACAACGTGAATGGCTAGACGACGTGAATGGCTGGACGATGGGTCAGTGACGAACAAAATGGGACTAGTGCAAAATTGGATTCCCGACTCTAATTTCTGAAACGCCGACAGATGATGACCTCATAGTACAACACAATTGCATCTCGCATGCTCACTACTTTGGTCTTTGGATAAATAAATCCACCCCCTGAGGGTTCATACTTCTAGAGCTTTCCATATAGAAAGTAAAGTGAAAGCAGATTACTATTGGGCCAAAGCCCTTGGTCGGTCTGTGCTCTAGAACCCTCAAGGAGTGGATTTATTTACCTAAAGACTAGAGTAGTTCTGTGGAGTTAATAATGTTCTAACAGCGTCTGGAATTCCAGGCATCAGTGCAATGAATACGCTAGCGTCAAGGAGCCCAATTTTGCCATCCTCAACCGCCATCGTAACAGATGCGCCAGCGTCAGGGAGCCCAATTTTGCTCCATCCTCAACGCTGGCGTTCGTCAAGCGCCATCGGAATGGATGCGCCGGCGCAAGGGAGCAAAAACTGGCTCCGTCACGCTGGCGCTTCCATTGCGATGGCGCTTGACGGCCGCTGGCGTTGAGAAGGTGGCTCCCTCACGCTGACACTTCGATTGCGCTGGCGCTTGATAGACGCTGGCGTTGAGAAGGGAGCAAAAACTGGCTCCGTCACGCTGGCGCTTCCATTGCGATGGCGTGTCACAGGCGCTGGCGTTGGAAGGGAGCCATCCAGCCGCCGCTCATCCTGCGCCATCGCTAGTGCCCCGCCCCGCCCCGCCCCGCCCAGGTCGTTTACTAAGCGCCTACCTAACGGGCGGAAATACGACGTCGACAACTGCAATCACTCAGAGACCGCGAGCAACATCGAAGGCCGGAGGCACAAAGGTTGGGAACGTAATCGAAGACAGCAGTCATCACAGGCTCGAGCATTCTGCCAATTAGCTCCACAGTCGAATGTCCTCACGCATGACTCCATAGTAATGGCGCGAGTCATTCCCGATGGACTCGATTCAGGTTCTGGAACAGCATTCGATAGGTGAGATATAACGTCCTTTAGGGTTTGCATAGTAATGCTGACCGTATTTTAGCTTATTCAACAACAGCAAATATTCCGATATAACCATATATCTCGGAGAGTCGAAGATCCCTTTTACAGTATACCGAGTAATTCTGGGGACCCGTTACCCGTACTTCGACGATATATTCCAAAGTGGATTTAAGGAAGATATAATAAACGAGATTAGTTTTAAGAAGAATAGCCCGCATGCTCTTTGGCGAGTACTTCGCTATATCTATACAGGGAATTATTTTAATAAATTCTCTAAAACTTTATACTTTAAAAGTCTATTATTCTTTTACTAAAGAACTAAGATTAATATATTATAAATAATGATCTTAAGTTATTTAAGCATTTATAAATATTTACTCTGGTAAATATATTTTAAATAAAGAATCTAAAGATAATTATATATAAAAAATTTAAATAATAATTATAATAATATTAGATTAATAATATATTTTTTAATTTTATTTATAAAATATACTTAATATTAAATAATATTAATTTAGATAATATAAGAAATATTATAATAAATATAGTAATCTCGTATAAGTAGGATTTTTTTTAGAAGGGGTTATTTTAAGAATTTATTCGAGAGATAGGGAATTTTATAATAAATCTTATATTAAGAATAACAAAGGGTCGTAACTAAAATAAATCTATGATTAGCAAGGGGATTTCTATTTTCTCCCGGAGGTCTTGGAAATTTAATAATCATGGTCTTATTTCTATTTTATAAAACTATTAATTATTTATTTATTTATAGATAGTTTACCTATAGTTTATTCTTTTACCTCCCTTATTTTTTTAAATTAATTTTTTTTTAATATATTTAGAGACGCGTTTCTCGATATCTTTTAATAATATATTCTTCGGAAAAGAATAAATAATTTATTAAATTAATATTAATATTAATTATATATATTAAATAAAAAATTACTTTATTTATAATTTTTTTTATAAAAAAAAATCATAATATATAATTCCTGGATCTATATATAATATATTAATCATGTTTATAAATAATTAAAGTAACGTTAATATTATTAAATTTCTTTAATTTATAGACTTTTTTAATTAAAATATTTTTTTTTTATTTAATCTCTTATTTTTTTTTTTTTTTTTTTTATTTATTATTTTATTTAATATTTATAATATTTATTAATATTAAAAAATAATTTATCTAGATTAATTTTAATATACTTTAAGTATTAAGTCTAAAATATTTAAGAATAGTTTATTATTCTGGGCTATATTTTATTAAAGATTCTTTATTTAAATAATTATCTTTAAGGACTTTTATATATTGGCCAACAGGAATATAGGAATTATTTTTGAGTCCATAGTTATACAGCGAGGGGCTTAAATCAATTCCCTCTAAACCAAAGTAATGGGGAGCCATATTTAAACCCTTAATCCTCCAAAATCTTAGCCGAAGGAAGGGCTTAATTGGGCAGTGGAGGGCCTGAATCGGCCTCCTTTAGGGAGCCGAATTTTGTCCATTCGCAACGCCAGCGCCTTAGGACCCAATTCGGCCCCTCCAGGACGGGCAATCCCGGAAATCATATAAAAAATATATAATACAACGAACCACCCTGCCCCAGAATTATTTTTAGATTCGGAGTACTATAATTATGACTACATTGATTTAAAATAATATAATTTAAAATAATTATATTTAAAGTAAGATATCTTAATATATTATAAGATTATATATATATCTTATTTATATTTTAAGTTAAAATAATCTAAATTACACTACTATAATTCGGACTACTTTAGCTTAAAGTATATAAATTCAGCCTAGCAAAACTTCGAGTAAACTAAAAATTTATACTAAAATCTAAATTACTCCGACTAATAATATAAAAATCCAGAGTATTTCTATAATCTATATAATACCGAGTATTCGTTCCTAACGATCCTTTCCGTTCCTTAATTTCTTCACTTATATTAAAATCTACACGACATTATAATATTATTACTTTATATATAGTCAAGATAAATATTAATTTTCTTTTTTATAGTTTTTAGTTTTCCGGTAAATATTTTACTATAAATTAGTGTTTTATAATAATAGTCACGAATATCTAAATAATATATTTATATTATATTTTTATATAAAACCACTTTTATTTTTTTAATAATTTCCGATATAAAGACTTTAAGTATCTTTAATAAACTATAGTTAAATTAAAGTATTTTATATTTATCACTATAATTCTTATCCCTGTCACAGGCAGAATAATCACCAATAAAATTAATCCCATCTTTTAATAATTAATATACTTCTACTTATATTTGGTTTCTTTACTCTTTTAATAAATCTAAAAAAATTAATTACTAGTCTAATATCCAAGACATCAGGATTATTATATATAGAATATTTTCCAAGAAATAATTTAACTAATAATCTCGTCATCAAAGAATTCCAAGTAAGACCCCGTATAATAAAGAATTAACCCCAGAGTATACGCTATAAACATATCCATATCACTAAATAAAAAGACTACGACTAAAAGATATTTCATGTCCACTCTTTCCGGCCTTCCTCTAGACTTTAATCACTATACCCTAATATATTTTAAAATAATATTAAGATTATATTTATTGGTCTCGATAATAATTTAAAGAACTTTTATTAATATTAGGGACTATAATATATTATTATTATAATAATAAATAATATAATAAATTATTTATAATATATTGATATCGTCTTTCACTAGTTAAACTTCCTATAAGGATTCTTTAAAAAGTCCTTGACCTTTACTTTAAGTAGGCCTAAATATAATACCAAAGACTTTTAAGATATACCGGAAATATTGAGATTAAATTCTTAATTATATATTCCGAGGTCCGACTATTAATATAATATCGTTATCCGGAAAAATATCTGGGACTAGATCTAACTTATAATTACTCTCTGCTATATTTATATTTCGACTAGTATACTAAGCTAGCATGGAAGTAACGTTAGAGGTCAAAGGCATACATAAAGAGTCTATGTCGGCGATATACTCCGCCGCATCACGTGGAAGTAATAAGGCGACTAAGACAGTATCAGGAAATAACCTCACAGTGCAGCTCACGTGTATCTCATACCCCGCCAATAATATAATATTACATTAGACTCGCTTAAGCCTTAGCCTATCCAGGGAAACCGGCCCACTAATCTAAGGCAGAATATTTAATATATATACACCACTTGGTTTCTATATATTACTTGATTTCTATATACTACCTAATACTTATACACTACTTGATTTCTATACATCACTTAATTTTTATACACTACTTAATACTTATACATTACTTGATTTTTATATATTACTTGATTTTTATACACCTACTTGATTTCTATACACCACTTGATTTCTATATATTACTTGATTTTTATATACTTCTTGATTTCTACATAATATTTAATTCGTATATTCCACCTATTCCCTAAGATGCCGAACATAGCCTAGACTTTAAGAATATAAAATATTATACTTATATATAATACTCACAGTCCGTCGTGATAAAAGCAAGCTTCAATACATTGGGGATTTAGGGGGTCTTAGGTAGGGAGCCTTAATAAGTCCAGTGAATATTACCGAGTAATGTCCTGAAGTATTACACAGTTACAAGTATATAAGAAATATTATTTAAGTTAAGCACAAAGTTCCTATTTACTAGAGGGAAGTCCTGACTATATAGGCCTTCGTGTTCTATGGAGTCCTACTCCCATGGAGTCCTTGGGACTAGAGTCCTTTTTTATTTAGGGGCTCCTCCTCCCGGGACTCCATCACGTGATGGACTCCATCACGTGACTTAATTCTTCATATGACCTTGTCGTATGTCATTGGATTCTCTATAATATTTTCCTTTAATGCCCAAGCCTTAGACCGTAATAATAATTTATAATATTATTCCCTTTTTATCCTAGTAGCGTCCCGCTACGTATAAAATATTATTTATTTTACTTTTCCCTTTTCTTTACTAATTATTATGCCTTTCATTTCTTATATTAAGCGCAAAGAGTATATTACTCTTGCCTTATATATCGAGTCCTCCGCCCGCCCGGATAAAACTTATTTATTTTATATCAAGTAATCTTGTTTATATTGGCTAAATCTTAGTCTTTTCTTTTACTATTCGGAATATATATACTCCAAATAATATTATAATTTCGAAGACTATCCAGAGTCCCCCATCCCGTTTATTCGTAAACTTATTTATTACTTCTTCTTTAGTCCTTGTCGTCGCCGACTTCCTACCTCTCTCTCGAGCCCACGTCCCGAGTCCTCCTGGTTATCTTTCTTTAAATTAAAAGATCTTCTTGACCAGGCCTTTTACAAGAACAAAAAATTCTAGATAAATATAGATTTTTATAGTGGAATTTCTTGAGTTTCTTAAAGTAATTAAGATTTTCCCTTAATTTTTAAATATTTTTTAATTATAGATATCCCTTTTATTTAATTAAATATTTAATTTTTTTTTAGATATACTAATAATCAAGAATAATCTTGACTTTATATTTCTTTTATAGATTTAATTATTAAACTTCCATGACTAATATAATAAATATATTTAGAAATACTAGTTCAAGAAATAATATATAAAATATTAAATATATTCCTATTATTTTTAATAATTTAAATTTATAATTTATAGATCTAATTTTTTTATTAATTTTAAATAATCTTAATTTCTTATAATCTAATTTATTATTTAATCTTTTTATCTTAATATTTTTTTTAAATAAATAAATCTTATTCCTTTCTTTAAGTCTAAATTTTATATTATATTTCTGGTTATAATATATTATTAATTATTATATAATAAATTTAATATCTATAACTAGTTCTTTATATAATATTTTAATTTTATTAATCTTAATAATAACTTATTCTATATATATTTTATTAATTAAAAATATATTATATATTATTAAAATATATTTATAATTTATAAAAAATAAAATAATATTTATAGTCTTTAATTTTATATTATTATATAAATATTATATTAAGAATAATAATTTAATCTAGTTATCCTACTAGTAATTAATATAATAATATAAATATATTTTTATTATTTAATTAATTTTTTTTATTTATTTATTTATTTATAAATAAAATACTAATAATAATTTTTTTTTTATTTTCATTAGAGTTATTAATATAATCCAAAACTTAAATATAAATAATTTATTTTAATCTAAGATAATCTTCTTTAAAACTTTATAATTTATAATAATAATCTAAAGTAAAATATATAATAATTTCTTAGTTATATTTAATTTATTATATAATATTATATATATATATTTTATTAATCTATTTATAATAATTAATATAAAATTATATTTATATTTTATTTATAATTCTTTTAAAAATAATAATTTAATTATAAAATCTATAATAATAGATTTTCAAGATTATAAAAATATATTATAAGATTATATTTTATTATATAAAATATATCTTATAACTTTATTCTATATATATATATTATATTTTTATATTATATTCTTTATAATCTTCCTAATTCCTAAAAAATAATATATTCTAAAAATTTACTCCAAAGTCTTCCTTATTTCCTGATATCCATGGGCCAATAACCTATACTTATATTTAATAAAATTCTTTCTTATATTCAAGAATATATAAACCTATTCCTAAAATAATAATAGTCTATAGGAATTAAGACTAAAGTCCCCTTATAGATTCCCTAGTTATTCTTTTACTATAATATTTATTATATATTATTTCTAAATTTTTTTATTTTATTTATTTATATTAATAAAAGAACTAATAATTATTATAAATTATTATATATTAAATATCAATAAGTTATTTTTTTTTTTAAATATTACTCTTAACTTATATATTTTATTAATAAAATATTCTGGTTTTTTACTTAAAGTATCTATTCTAGTATTTTTTATTTCTTTAATATATAAAATTTAAAAATTATATATAATAAATATTTCTATTTAATATATTTATTATCGGTTAAGTTTTTTTATTATAATAAAATAAATAAGATTTTTATAATTTATATAAATTTATACTTAATATTTAGATTTTTTTAAATATATTTTTTATTCTTAAAAAATATTTATAATCACTAATAATTCTTTATTATAAATCTTATAATTAAATTTTATTAATAATAATTTCCAAGAGTAATAAATTATTAATTATTATTTTTAATCTTTTCTTTATTAACTTAATATTATTTTAAGGATATAGTCTAATAAGTCTATTTTTATAATAATTTATTTTTTTGGATTAAATATTAAAAATATAAATATATATATAAAGTTTTTTTTAAGTTAATTAAAGGTATTTTATATTAAATAAATTTATTTAAAGTCCTTATTTTTTTTTATTAATTTTATAAATAAGATAATAATAGTGGAATATTTCTTGATAAATTTTTAATAAAAGTTTATAAATCCCAGAAAAAATTATATTTTCTTAATATTAGTTAGTCTTTTTTATTTTAAAATAATATTAATTTTTAATAAATTTATAAAAAGTCTTTCAGGAATAATAATATATTCCAGGAAGTTTATTTTCTTTTAATAAAATATATATTTCTCTGGCTTATAAAATAATTATATCTTAAATAAAATTATTAATATTTTTTTTATATCTTTTATATATTATTTTATTATTTTAAAATATATTAAAATATTATTTAAATAAATAATATATATTTAATCTAAATATTTCCCGAGAATAATATTAATTATTCTTATATATATTACTAATATATTAATAAGTCTAAAAGATATAATCTAATATTTAAAATAATTATATTTATATTAAAATATTATTTTTTACTCCTTTTCTTTCTTTATATAAATAAAATTATATATTCTATATAAGTCTAACTTAGTAAATATAATTATTTTATTAAGCCTATTTTATAATTTATTTATAAATAATAATATATAATAATCTTTAATAATAATTATATTTAACTTTTAATAATTAATATAAAATCTTTTCTTTTCATCTTTTTTTAATATAAATAATATCGGACTCCCCATTAATAAATTTAATAATTAAATAAATTCTTTTTTTAGATTCTTGTCGATATATTTTCTTAATATTTTAAGATTAATCTCCAATATTTAATAAATTAATAAAAAAAATAATTTCTTTTCTTTTTTTAATAATATATTATAATCTTATTATCTATATTAAGATAAGACTTTAATATTAATTTTCTTTTTAAATAATTCTATAAATTTATTATATTCTTTTAATATTTATTTTAAAAATAAATCTTATTCTTTTTTCATTAAATATTTTAATTCCTCTTAAAAGATAATATATATTTCTTTAGGATCTTTTAAAGAAATTAATCTTATCTTTTTTTTTTATATACTTAAATATTTCTTGAAATATTTATTTTATAATAATATTTCTTATTTTTAATTAATATTAGAATTATAATATTAGATCCAGGATATTTCTAGAATAATTTTATATTATCTAATAAATATAATATTAAAGATAATATATTTTAGATATTTTTTAGATATTTCTAGTATAATTTTTATTATCTTTATTTCTATTATTCCGGATTTCTTATTAATAGATTTTTTATTAATTATCTTAAACTTATAAAAATAATATTTAATCCTGGTTTTTAGTTTTAGTCATAATATTATTTTTTTTAATATAAAGTTTTCTATAGTCCCTAAATTAATTATAACTTATACCTTATTATTTTATTTAATTATTCCGATAGTGACCATTATAATAAACTATTATTTTTTTATATTAATTATTTTATAATATTTTTAAAATATATTAATTTATTATCGTGATATTCCTTTAAATAATCTTGTCGTTTATATTTTATATATTTATCCAACTTTAAATTTATAAATTATTTCAAGAGGATATAGTTTATAAAAAAATTATTAATCGTCTTATATATTTATCTATAGTCTTTAATTTTATTCTTGGACCAATAATTCTTATATATCTCTATTATTTAATTTCTCTTACTTAGATATAAATCCTAGATTAAATAATAATAATATATAAATTTAACTATTATTAATTTTTCTTTATTTTATTTATTAATAGTCCTGGAATATTATCTCCCAATATATCCCCCAGTCAGGTCCTCTAGCAAAGACTTCTTCTAGCTCTTTTTACCTAATATCTAATTTATTATTCTATAGGATTAATATCTACTCTCTAATATCATTACCTCTTAAAAATATTTCTCTCTAAATCACTTCCCATACTTCTCCCATTCTTGGCCATTTATCGGACTATATAAATAATATTCTATTTTAGATAATTTCTAGTTATTATCTTAATATCGATAGTCCTTTTTTATCTATATCTAATTTCATTAAATTACTAGACTTACTAACATTATTAATCTATATATATATATATTCTTTTTTTAATTATTTTTTTAAAATATCTAATAATTATCGCCAATATTATTAATTATATCTTAATACTTTATAAACTTCTAAGTATTCTTTCACTCGATTAATTATATATATTTCTAGTAAATTATAATCTTTACTCTTACTCATAATATAAAATTATTTCTTTTTTTATAATATCCTATTCTTTTAATAAAACCTTATTATATATCCTAATAATTTATATTTAAAATATAATTTCTTTTCTTGTCGTCTCTATATTTCTTTCTTAAAGACCTATTTCTTTTTTATTATTCAAGTAATAATATCTAGTTCTATAAATAAATAATATTTTCCCGGAATCTTTTTCCTCTTATATTCCTATAAGTATTATTTCCTCTTCTCAAGACTATATTTATATATTTAATTATTAATCTTAATTATTAATATAATAAACTCCTACAGGTCATTCAATTTCTTGGATCTAATTATTTTATCCTTGACTCCGTCCTTAAGACCAATATAAAATTAATATTATAATATCGTCTTATCCCACTAGATTTTGGCCGCCAATTACTAGAAGTTTATCGTATAAATTATTGCCAAGTCTTTTTATTTAAGATATTTAAAATTTTATTCTACCATAACTTTCTCTTTAATATTCCCGAATATTTATTATATCCCCTTGCCAAATTCTTCCATAATATAGAAATATTTAATAATATTATTTTTTATAATCATGATATATTATCCTTATTTATTTTTATATTTTATATAATTAATCAAGAAGAAATTAATCTAATTAAAAATACTTTTTTATAATATTATAATAATCTATAAGATTTATTAAATCTTTATTTTAAACTTATATTTATTAAAGATTATATAAAGTTTATACTAGACCAAGAATAAATCTAACTTAAAGTAATTTTTTTTAAATTTATCTAATAACTTAATTTTAAAATCTCCAGGAGTAAAATCCCCTTTTGGGATAGACGTCTCTTGTTCTTGCATGATCTTTTTTTCGTTATTATCTTTCTTAATAAATATAATTAATTTATTTTAATTTAATATTATAATATAAAGATATTTAAAATATAATACTCATAGTCCATTATAATAAAAATAAACTTTAATATATTAAGGATTTAGGGAGTCTTAGATAGAAAGTCTTAATAAGTCTAATAAATATTATTGAATAATATCCTGAAGTATTATATAATTATAAATATATAAAAAATATTATTTAAGTTAAGCACGAAGTTTTTATTTACTAGGGGAAAGTCCTGACTATATAGATCTTTATATTCTATAGAGTCTTATTCCCATGGAGTTCTTGGGACTAGAGTCCTTTCTTGTTTAGGGGCTCCTCCTCCCGGGACTCCATCACGTGATGGACTCCATTACGTGACTTAATTTTTTATATAATCTTGTCGTATGCCATTGGATTCTCTGTGATGTTTTTCTTTAATGCCCGAGCCTCAGGCCACAATGGTGGTTTATAATATTATAGTCACAATAAAAAAAAAATAATTAATTAAATACTATATCCTGTAAAAATTTAACTAAAAAGACTTCTCCGTATAAGATTTATTTATATAAACAAGTACAAGAATAAAATATTATAAAATAAAGTTAAATCTATAATACGGCAAAAATATATATAAATTAAATTTTAATATATGTCTCCTATATCTATTCTATCCCGCAACTATAAGTATCCCGCCTTATTTTTATCCCGCATTATTATAATACCTCTACAAGACAATTAATACTAAATCCTTTATCCCAAGTATCCCCAATAAATCTACTTCTTAAAATAACGTAATAATAATCTCTTTAGGACCGGATATATAAATTCCTAGATATAATCTATTAGTTATAGATTTAATTTATATAAATTATATATATTATTTCTATTATTACTAGTCATCAAGACTTATAATTTATTAACTAATATATAATAATTTTATCTCGCTAGCGAATAAATAAAACTACCTTAAACCCAGAATATTTTTCTAATTAATGGACTTTCCTAATTAATATCTTCTTTCTCCTTGCCCCCTTATTACTTAATATAATATTTATAAAAATTATTATAAAAATAAATAAATATTATTTTATATATAAAATAAAAATCTTATTATATAGTCTAGTATATATAATCAAATAAAATTATCCTCTTAAAAATTAATAATATTATTAATATTACCCAGATAATTATAATTATAAATTATTTATCTTTAGATAAGGCCATCCGAATATTGACTCCTGGCCCACTATCTATAATTATTGCGACCAGGAGTATTATTTTAATGGCGATGACCACCCAATATCATTAAGCGAGGCTTTCAAAGTCACGAGACCAGATTGAGATCACGTGAGCACATTAAACTCTTATACCAGGAAATGATTAACACTAAAAAATCATTAACGTTTGTCCCAGTATAGCGAGACGCACCCTGTCACGAGACGAACCTATGATTTTGGAGTCATAATTTTTTTCTTAATAAGTCTATAAAGTTATTATTAATATATTACTTTCTTTAATTATTTTCCCCTGAGGAGACCACTCAGTAATATATAAAAGACTATAATTAATTATATTGTCGATCGTTTTAATCATGTCACTAATCGCCGCTTTGGCTATTCCGCCCTACTGAATCGCGACTATTAAAGTTTGTTCAAAATTCGGAGCACTTAAGGAAAGGTCCTATAGCCAAATAATATAGTCCTAAATTTAAAGAAACTTAGAGATAAGTAGAATATAGTCTGGAAGTTTCGAGGAGAGGGGACACATGTTTCGACGCTTAGTGAGATACATTAGCCTAGTCACAATATACTATGTTCACGCCTGGGCTCGCTATATTTTATTAGCCACGAATCTCAGTCCTGATCACGTGATTTCGCACTTAGTCACGCGCGGGACGTGAGAACAGATTTCTCGAACATTCCATTGGCAGGCGGCAGCACGCTGGTCCTCCAGGCCAATGAGCTTTTATAGTATTTTATGGATATGTGCCCACTCACCTAAGTTAAATCAGGGAGAAAATCCAGATCGGCGGTGTGGGTCTGTGGTCACACAGAGGTCGCAAAATGAGGGCGGCGCCCCTTCCCGTCCTTCATGAGAGAGGTACAAGAGCAGGCCTTCCCTCACTATCAAGTTCCAAGATTTCCATCAAATTTCCACAGCCGTTCCACCACAAGATCGAACAGAGCAGCGCCCGCCTAGCCCGCCCTAAGGTATCCACGAAGCCTCGCATCATGAACCAGCTGTCATTTTCACCGCTTTTCGATGATCAGCCAATGATCATAGACACTTTTTCCGACATGCTCCTTGGTGATTGGCCCGAAACTGAATGGTGAGCGCCCTTGGCTTTTTTTTTTAACTCACAATGAATCAGGGCGCCCGCGACAGAAGACGCAACTGGTCTCGCATCTAGTCTCGCGCGCCCCGGAGTTGCTCCCCTCGGTTTCAGGGCACCCGCGACAGAAGAGCGATCCCATCTCGAGCGCCCCGGAGTCACTCCCTTCGATTTCGACTCTCCTAATACCAACCAATTTATTGACGGCGACCTGACGACTACAAACCCAGCAGACCAAGTATTTGACTATGGAACCCTACCACTGTCTAATGTAGACAGCGATGGAACAACTCTGCCTACTTCGAGTCACTGCTCTGTAATGGACACTCTCTCCCAGGTCTCTCGCATCTCCACTAAAGGATGTCCATTGCTTCTCTCAGACCCGGGCGAGCCAAATCATGACGAGCATGGAAGACTACATCCGTTCAGCGATGTAGAGTATCTGGCATCTCTCCCTCCCCCTGTTCTAAAGGAACTATCGAAGAATGTTGCACAGGCTCTGGCTGCTGCCAAGCAGGCGAGAAAGAAGCCTGTCGAATCCGGAGAAGAGAGCGTTCTTCAAGTACATGGCAAAAGAGCTGCTCAAAGTTCTGCAAATAAATCTAGCATGGATACACTCAGATGCGAACATCCAGGTTGCACAACAACCTTTCGACGAAATAAGGATCGGCGTCGGCACTTCCGTTGTAAGCACAAACCAAGTACCAGAACGTTTATTTGCCCTGTAGTCGATTGTCCATCTGGTTCCGGGCATAAATACCCTCGAAGCGAAAAACTGCGTGATCATTTGGACGCAAAGAAGCTCACCCTTATTGACTGGTCGTGTGTGCTTCCTGGATGCTCCGAAATATCAAGGGGTAGGGCTGGCCTGATTGACCATCTTGGACAGCATGACTATAATACCAGAGTATCTAACAAAACACTTCTCGCGGAATACGGATTCGCTTCTTATATGTTAAATGGTGGTTACCTTTTAGCGACATTCATTTGCAGTGTTCCGGGATGCCCATTTGGTACTCATGACAAAGATGCCATAAACGAACATCTGTCAATTCATCACGATGGCCCGTTCTGCCCTTGCCCGATCACAGGTTGCCAGAGGGTCTTTCAAGACTATAAATCGGCTGTCATGCATCTTGCTCGTGAGCATGATTATGATACAAGAGAAAGTTTCAAGAAGGAGATATATAGTCAGTGCCTGTCTGCAGAGAATGCTATATTTCTTTGCCCGATCTGCTACAAAGAGGTCAAACAAGCTTCGATATACACCGTCCGTGACCACTGCCGAAAGCATGGTCATGAGGAACTTCTTCGAGACTCTGAGGCCCTTATGAAGGCCTGGACGTTCTCCTTAGGGTCTATAACTCATAGCAGTGAGTATCTCAGAATAACTGGAGACATGATTGTGCCATATATCATCCTGCCGGAGAGAAAGAGGGGAGAGCTTCGTACGAAAGCGGGTTTTGAGCAGGCAGTGGCGAGAATAAGAGCGGGCATTGAGCTCAGTAAGAATCATGACTTGTCTTGAGCGAAAGGAAGCGTAAGGTTTTCTTTCTTCCAATTTGCAATTATAAGTTCTTTGAATTGATTTGGAGTTTAAACGCTTAACGTTTTCCTTTCTCTTGTTCTCTAGCATCTGAATCCCTAGTATATCTAAATAGAGATTCAGAAACGGCCTAGACCTTGACCCATAAGAGCCCGTCACAACACTTCTTTGACTGGTCACATCTTGTATTTTCTTTTGACGTTTGTTATATATGCGGTATAATATAACGGCCGAGTACTATGGACTACAGGTGTGACGAACCCAGTCTGCTAGCCTCCTGATGGTCACCCTTACCTGCAGCTGGCACAGGTGCAGCGGATGAACAGGAGAGTAAGAGGTGGTTCTATTGAAGATCTAAAGCTAGGGAAGAAAGGAGAAGAGAAGCAGATGCTGCCGCAAGGCCTAGGTTATAGCTACGGGTCTGATACAGGCTGTGTTTGAGGCTTGTTCTCCCTACGTGTAGTCCGTAAGGCCCGTGAGGAGCCGTAATCATGTGACAAAAGGGATAACGACCATGTACTAAAGTATTGTCTTAGCACCAAAAGCAGCAAATGTTGTTTGTGCTCGCTACCTTTTTAAACAAGAGTAGGCAGAGCCGATTCTGCAAGTAGCTGTAAAACAATTTGGAAGAAAAGTGAAATCGGAAGTAAAAGCTAGAAGTAAAAAGTCGGAAGTTCGTCGTAACAAAAAGCATTCTGGCTGCGCAAGAGGCCCACTTTTTGCCCTAATCAGAGGATGTCGGGGAACGGGAATTTTCCGGCAAGGTACGCACAGCCACAAACATCGCAGCCACACAATTATAATCAATCTTACGGAGATTACTATAGCCACACCGCCATTGACCAGGGTCCTTGATCGCTTGATTGGAAGAAGTATCAGCCTCTGTAGCGACCTCGTATGACATGGGCGCGCCCCAGCCGCCACAAGACTGACAATAGCTTTCTAGTATTATAATAAAACTTGGATTTTTATATGTAATCGTTCTATGAGTTTAAAATGTGAAAAAAGCTTAATGGCGGTATCGCGGAGCGAGGGGTCCCAATATAGTATAAAAAAAACTCTCTATAAATTTAAGTCGGCGATGACGACGTGGTGATAATTTTCGGAATTAATAGGTCAGGAGTGTTTGGGAGAGGTATGTAATATAATTGAAATAAAAACAAATACAAAATTTAATGTCTTTATAGATTTAAAGTCCCTTGAACTCAAAGTACCTATGATTTATCTCGCTATAGGGGCCGTCTCGGGACGCAGGAATAAATATTAATACCAAAACACAATTAATACTATAATTTAATTAATGCCAAGAAACTAATAATATCATTAAACTATTGGTATAAGCCACTTGCTGGTATTATAGAAATATTTACACTACGGAATAATTAATATAAATATATAATTAATGTCAAGAAGTTAATAATATTATTAAATTACTGGTATAAATCACTTGCTGGTACTATAGAATTATTTGTACTAGGGAATGATTAATATAAATACGTAACTGGTACAAAGAAATAATTAATATTAAGAAACTATTAATATTATAAAATTACGGGTATAAATAAAATATTAGTATTATAGAACTAATATTATAAAGAAGTAGTTAATATAAATAAATAATTGGCATAAAGGAACCATGGCGGGAATCTGCCTACACGATAATATAGCTTAAATAAATCCATTATATAAACTTAAAGCACGATTAAGCCTTAGCTATATACATAATACTTGCCGGCTTCTAGGACCGGTAAGAGTCCCGGGATCACGGTGTATCCTGGGACTACCGCTTCCAGGACCTCCTGCAGTCCTGGAAACAAGTCTCCTGGGACCCTTGTAGGCCCTGGGAACTTATGGATTCCTGGGAGTAAGCTGGGAAGAGGTCAAAATTATGGTAGATTCTAAATATAAAGCTAGTATAAAAAATAATAGCTATATTATCCTATCTTAATCGATCTCTTCTATCGTAATATATCTTGCTCATGGTGATTTCGCTAGTCCAGGATATAATAATTATTAAGCTAAATCAAGAGTATATAATAATAATATTAAAGTCCGGCAGACACTAGTATATAATATTTTTTATAGTCTTAAATTAATCTCGATAGGCCTTAAGCTTATTACGAGTAAAAAAAAGTCTACAAGACTATATTAGTGGCCTATAAACTAGCTCTCCCTTAAAAATAGTCTTTTATTCTTATATAGTTACTAGGGCCTTATTTAATTTAATCTTATCCTAAAGAAAATTACTCGGAATAAATAAGTAATCCCGTAAACGTATAAATAATTATAAGTTTACTTAAAAAATATATCGTAAGAATAACGTATAATCGAAAAAGAATAAAGAAGAAAAAATAAAATAAGATAAATATAAACTCTATAATTATATATTCTTGATATATTATTAAAGTATTAAAAAATAATCCCGTGAATAATCTTTATATAATTCTGGAGATATTATTTATATTATAGTCTTATTCGATAGATCTTATATCGGAATTAATCTCCTTCTTTAATATAAGCTAAATACTTTTACTTAAAATACTTTATTAAGTTTTCCGGACTAATAAATTTATAAATATATTTTTTAAATAATAAACTTTACTCCCTTAAATAAAAAAAATAAATAATAATTTTTTTTTAATAAATATTAATAATATAATATTATTTAATATTTATTTCTTAGTCTTAATAATTATTAGTTATGGATTAGTCTTTTTTAATAATATTAGACTTATTTATTATATTAATAATTTTTTATATAATTAAATAATAATTTTTTTTTTAAAAAATAATAATAAATAATAATTATATTAATAATTATATTATAATAATAAAATTCTTTTTTAATAATTATTTTTAAAAATATTATTATTATCTTGACTAAATATTTTTAAAACAAGAATATTTTATTATTCTAATTTAAAGTAATCTTTATATCTTAACTAAGCTTAAACTTAAAAAATTATTACTTAATCTTATTAACCGGATACTCTAAATTTTAATACTTTTAAATATACTTAAGGAATATAATTTTTAGTTATTACTTAATATTAAAGATTACATGACTAATAATCTAATATCCGGATTATTATATTACTATACTTTAAAAATAATACTTTTATTTTTTTTATTTTATAACGAGGCAATAAATAACGAGATTTTTATTAATAAATAAGAATTCTTTAAATATAAGTTTTTATAATTAATTAAGATTAATCTAGTGAATTATTTAATAAATTATTTATATTAAATTATATTAAGGTTTATAATTAAAGACAATAACTCGTATATTAATAATAATTATTTATTAAAAATAATATTTAATAAAGATATTAATTTTAATATATTATATTATTATATTTTAGAGTATATTACTTATATTATTTATTAGTTTATAATTAATATATTATATTATAAATAAAAATAAATTTATATAATATATATTATTTTAATTAAAGATATTATTAATATTATATTAAAAAAAGTATAGATATATAATTTATAAGAATTTAATAAATATATTAAGTTATTTTATTTACTTTAAGAGAATTATATATAATAATAATTAATTAAATAAAATTTTTTAGTTATATAATATTTTAATAAATTTATAAAAAACAGGAATATTAATTATCTTTAACTTTAAATATAAAAATAATTATTTATAATTAAACTTAATATTTAGTTTATTAATTCTTGTGACTAATATAAAGCTTAAGACTAAGAATATATTATTAATAAAAATAAGACTTAAGAAGACAATGTATAGATTAAAGATTAAGAATGGATTAAAGATAATCTTAAGAAATATAAATATATTTTTAGTTTTTATATAAATTATATATCTTGGCTAAAATAAAAAAAAATAAAAAATATTAAATAAAAATAATAAGGAATAAAAAAAAACTTAAGATTAAACTTATATATTTTTTATATTAAAATACTTTTTAATAAATTTATATATAAACTTAATTAAAATTTAATAAAGTTTATTATTAAGATTTTAAAATAAATTTATTATAATATTATTATAATAAAGTTTTAAAAATATTAAAGATTAATTTATAAAAAAAATAACTAGTTAATAAAAAAAATTAAATTAAATTTATTATTAATTATATATATATTTTTATTTTATTATAATTAAGTTAATTTATAAGACGTTTATAAAATTCTTAATATATATTATAATATTATTATATTTTTTTATTAATAAATAATATTTTTTTATTAATTTTTTAAAGATTTATAATAAATACTTTATTAATTCTTATTAATAATAATTTAGATTAAATTAAATAAATAAACAAGAAATATTATTTATTTAATATATATAATAATTTTTTTTTTAATCTTTTCTTTAATTATTTATTTATATATAAACTAAAAAATCTTTTAATATATCTTGAGTATATTAATTAATTAAATATTAATAAGTTTTTTTTTATTTTTTTCTTGACATTAATTTAATATTTATTTAAAAAAGACTTTAAAGATATAATAAAAAATAACTTATATTATTTAGATAAGATTTTTTTATATATATTTATAATATTTATAAAAAGAATTAAATTAATAAATTTAATAATAGGAGACGATAAATAAAAAGAGAATAAAATACTTATTAATAAAAATTTTTCTTGATTATATTTAAAAAAAAAAAAACTATTATTATTATAATCTTTATCTTTATTCTCGGATTTATCGGAGTTATTCTTTTAGTCAAGATAATACTTTAATAGATAAATATTCTCTTCTTTAGCGAGCTACTTTAAATTTAATAAATCTATCTTATTATCTCCATTAATATTAATATTAATGTCTATCGGCATAATGTGAGTATTATTCGTTATAGCGAGTTATTCTAGATCTAGTAAGTTTATCTCGTCGTCTCCGTCGACATCGATATCGACGTCTATTGGCTTAGTCTTAGTGTCGGTCTCCTCTTGCTTATTCCTTATATTAAAATAACTCTTGATGTCTAATCTATTATTATTAGAAAAGAAAGAACTTAATATTAATTATTGACGACGATATATATCGACTAGATTAATCAAAGGGGACGACGACGATAATGATTAAAAGTAAAGAAATAAGGCCAAAGATATAAAGAAGGAGGCTATTATTTAAATAATGACAGTAAGCGGAGGGGGAGGAGGGAGGAGAGAGGTAGAGCGAGGGACAGTAATGGTTAAGTATAAGAGATTTGGAAGAAAGAAGATGGAGAAGGGAGGGAGGATGAACGAAGATATAGGATAATCGCTATCCTGAGCTACGAGGGAATGGTGATGAAGGGGAGTCGTTTTCTGCTCCCCTCCATCCTAAAGCGTTGAACGAGGATGAGAGAGAAGCGGTTCTCTAAATGATGATGACTTGACCCACTCGCTTATTTTTGGTATTCCTGTAGCGGGTTAGCTAGGGCAGGGTCTGTATGGTTGCGCCGCCTTGGCGGCTAGTTACGCGAGTGGTAAAGCGGCGCGAGATTTTGGCAAATCGGCTGCAGAAAGCAGCGACTGAACCGGCCGAAAACAATAGCCAGTTTATCGTCTAGTCATTAAAAAGAATTTAAAAATAAATATATAAAAAATATATTTAATTAATTAAATAATTAATTATTTTTTATATAAATTATTAAATATTTTATTATAATTAATATAATATTTTTTTTAATATAAAATATAAAAAACTTAATTATAAATTATTAAATATTTTATTAATTAAATTAATTATTTTTTTAATTTATATAAATATATAATAAATAATTTTATTAATAATTTTATAAAAAAATCTTTAAAAAATTATAAAAAAATTAAAATAAAAATAAATAAAAATAAAAATAAAATTTATATTTTAAAAAATTAAAAAAAATATTAAATTAAATAAAATATATATAAATATAAAAAAATTTAAATTTTTTTTAAAAACTTTAAAAATAATTTATTAATTAAATATTAATATTTTATATTTTTTTATAATAAATTTATATTTATATTTATATTTATTATATTTTTTTTATTTATATAATAAATATTAATATATTTTTTATTATTTATTTAAAAATAATTTTTATTTTTATTTTAATATTATTTAAATTATTTAATATAATATATAATTTATTAAATAATATTAATATATATTAATTTTTTTAATAATTTAAATATATTATTTTATATAATATTTA
>Ga0302221_10000285_pt1 | contig 40462 bp, 17 predicted proteins | sample II_Palsa_E2_1_FD_193517 | JGI IMG/M metagenome (GOLD analysis project Ga0302221, IMG submission 193517) | Peat permafrost microbial communities from Stordalen Mire near Abisko, Sweden - II_Palsa_E2_1 | ecosystem: Environmental > Terrestrial > Soil > Palsa > Peat permafrost | place: Sweden... | reverse complement strand
TTTATATAATTTTTATAATTTTTATAATTTATATTTTAAATTAAATTATAATATTATAATATTTTTAAATTAAATATATATATATATATAATTTATATTTAAATAATAAAAAATTAATTTATTTTTATATTAATTAAATTAAAATAAAAATTATAAATAATAAATAAATTTATAAAAGAAAATATTAAATATATATAAATATAATTAATAATATAATTAAAAAAATTAAAAATAATAATTTTTATAAATTAATATTTTTTAATTTTTTTTTTAATTTTTTTTTATTAATTTTATAAATTATTTTATAAAAAAATATTTTAAATTAATATTATTTAAATTAATAATAATTAATTTAATTTATTAATTAAATTTAATATTTATTAATTTATAATATTTTTTTTAATTATAAAATATAATAAATATTTTTAAATTTTTAATAATTTTTTTTTATATAAATATAAATTATAAAAAATTATTATTAAATAAATATTTTAATTTTTAAATTTTAATTTTTTAAATTTTTTTAATAAAAGTTATTATTTTATATTTAAATTATAATTAAAAAATTATTTTAATAATAAAGTTTATTTTTTTAATTAATATTTTATTTAAATTATATATTTTTTTTTAATAAATTATTTATAAAAATAATAAAAAAATAATTAAAAAATAATAAATTATTAAATAATAAAATTAAAATATATTATATTAATAATAACTTTAAAATAATTTTTTTAATTAAAGTTTTTATTTTTATATATTTAATAAAATTTAATTAAAAAATTTAATTATTAATTTTAAGTTTTTATAATTATAATTTAATATAAAATTTAAGATTTTTAATATTTTAAAATTAATTAATATTTTTTTTATTTTTTTTATATATATTTATTATATAATTAAATATTTAAAAATTTTTTAATTTAAATAAAATATATTATTAATATTAATAATATAATAATAAATATTATTAATTCTATAAATTTTATTAATAATAAAAATAATAAAAATAATAAAAATAAAAATATAATATAATAATAAATTTTTTATTATAAAATTAAATAATAAAAATATTTTAGTTTTATTTTTTAATATTTAAATAAATAAATTATTAATTATAAATTTTTTTAAAATATTAAAAAAAAATTAATATTAAATTAATAAAAAAAAATTAATTATATTAATAAATTCTAAATTAATTTTTAAAAGATTAATTAATTTTATAATTTTTTTTAAAATATATATTTACTCGAAGTAAAGATTATTATTTTAAGAATTTAATTAAAGTATTTATATTAATATATTAAATATATTTTAATATTATATAATTTAAAAAAATATTTTTAGTTAAGTATTTAAAACGACGACCTCTTGCTATATAGAACTCGTTTTTGACTAAGTCTAGGCTTAATTAAATATAGTGATATTAATTTATTAAGGATTATATTAAGTAGTGATTATAAGTAAAGTCGCGTCGACGCGCTAATCGAGCGCTCGCTTAAAAATGGCGTGTAACACTAGTAGTGCACATAGCTGTACCTCAGCATTCTGACTGAGCGACAACCAAGAGTGATCCATCAGCTCCGCACAACTGAAACCCTCCCAGACTGCCTGTATTGAATAATTCAAGGTACCACATACTTCAAGTCTAAATTCCTGTCACTGACAAATTCGTAGCGCGTCAGCGCCATGGTATATTGCGGCCCTCCGTCACGCTCCTGCCGGCAGTGCAGGAAGCGCAACATCAAAGTCAGCGAGTTCCTTTGACACACAAGCAGTTCTATTAATAAACCCATGTAGTGTGACAAGAAGAAAGACTCCTGCGGGCAGTGTATCAGAGCCAACCTCACGTGCCCAGGTTACCACGACCCAGAAAGCCTTACCTTTCGAGATGAGACGCCAAAAGTCCTTCGAAAAGCTTTTGATTTGGAACATCCTGCCGACCTTACTGTCTCCATCGAGGACCGTGCCAAACAGATCTTCGTCGCTCGCTACGTTTTCGGTGATTCTCCTCCCCTGGACTGGGTTAAGCCGCTCTACCCCGTGCCAGGAAAGGACCTCTACCTCAGCACCACCTTCAGAGCCGTCAGTCTCGCCTATCTCTCCAACGAAGTACGCTCTACCGCTATCCAGCAAAAAGCGCGCAAAGCTTACTGCTCCGCTTTATCGCTCACTAACAAAGCTCTGCATTCTCAAGACACTGCTATGAAAAGCAACATCCTGCTCACTGTGCTGCTTCTCGACCTCTACGAGAACCTCACCAGAGACGAAACCAGCTCTCCTATCTCACCAACCAAACACTTAGAAGGTGCTCTGGCTTTGGTGAAGTTCCGAGGAAACAAGCAATTCGAAGACCTGGTCAGCATGTCCATGTTCATGCATCTCTGCTCCGCCCTCATTCCCAGCTATCTCGAACGTGGCATTCCTATCCCGAGAGCCTTCCTCCGCCTTCGGCATCAAGCGTCCCGCTTCGCATGTACAGATGATCCGGAATGGAGACTTGCGGATCTTATGGTTCAATTAGCTGCTCTACGATGCTCTTCTCCAGAAGGCGAAGCAGAAAGTACCCAGGCTCTAGCGACAGCGCAGTCTCTGGATCTGGAATTGCTTGATATCTCGAAGGCTATGCCAAGACCGACGATGCTGGAGATGATGTCGACGCAGGATTTGTTGGGTGGGAAGGAACTTGATAGTGCATCTCGGGATCTGGCGAGGGAAAGAAATTTGAGGCTTGTGAGAAGATTACTGGATGATCAGCTGGGCAAGTTGAAAACTTCACATTCGGGCTCTTCGTCGTGTTCATAAGGATGTAAAGCATGTTTATGATTTATCTCCCAAACCATGATGGCTTCAAAGTCAAGGTGGTCCAAGCCGGAAAGGGGTATCAGCAGCATTGAACTTCTCAGAAATCGATGAAAGGCTGCCTTGATGACAAACGCGAGTTTGCAGAAATGCGTGCGAGATTGGGATAGTCACTCAATCGCTCCCACGCGCCAGAGTCGTCTTGGTACTCTCCCAAAGGATTACAGCACCGACAGTGCTTACCTTTTATATTCTACGCCAGAGACGGGAACTTTGTTCTGTTTGAAAATGCATGGAAAGCGAACAGAAAGCCCTGTTGCTGCGATGAGTGGCTCGAACAGGCCTATCGAATTGTCTCATGGAGGCGTATGCAGCCGCGCATGTTTGCTGCTGCATGTGCAGAAAAGATGCGAGGGCCGGCAGGCGCTGAGAAATGTTAATAGCTCCGAAGAATTGTTGCACTCAAAAGAAGACGAGCAAGTTGTCAACTTCGTGACACAAATGGTTCGCGATCGATATCGAGCAGGCCGGCCACAGGGAGGAATTTTTGTATATAGGGGTCCACCAGATCAAAGTACAGCTCGCGAAAATTACCCGGATTTGGTCATGTAAACAGATGCGTCTTTTTTCATTTACTCACTTGGTTTCCCCACACAGCTTAAATGCCTTCTAGTTCATATGCATCGCAGCTTGCGCCGTAGCAATCCCAATCGTCACAAAGCTCAACATAAAACTCGCAATCGCACCCGCGTTCTGAACATCATGCCCCAAAATTGACACCAAAACCATGACAACCACACTGCTAAATCCAAATGTCAGGGCGGTCATATACATCAACCTCTTTTTGCTCCACCCCTCGATGAACTGGAGACCCCACCCAATCGCATCGTCATCTGCATCGAGGACAGCAAGTCGGTTTCGAAGTTTCCGCGGTATCTTTTGCAGGCATTTTTTCCTTGTTCCAGCCAGCTCGGGGTGTTTAAACAAATGCATCAGGAGAGTCGACCCAAGCGGAGGATTGAGCTCAGGTGGGTTCGGTGGTCCATGCCTGTACTCGTTATCTTTTGTTGGAGGCGGTACATCATCGAGCTTCTTGACATCCACAAGCTCATTCTCATATAGCTCAAACCTGACGAATTTGATACTTTGCAGTGTCCAGAGAGAGATCCATGTCCACCAACGTTTTCGTAGGGTTAAGTACTCTTCGTGAAGAAAGGAGAAGAGTTTTTGGTCGTTGTTAATGTCGCAGATGTCAGGTTGACGGAGCTTGACGACCTCGGCGCCAACGCCTGAGTTGTGGCAAAGGAGGAGGTAGAATACTTCTCCTGAGGTGTGTGCCGGCGTTCGAGTCGTTCGGGCGTCAGAGTAGTATCGAAGCTCGGTGTCTACAATCGTTGTTTTTCCATTATTCTTGAGAGTGCCAGTCCATTGAGTGACGAAGGCGGTGAGACCTTTGAAGCTACTCCACACTTTTGAAATTCTTTCACTAAGGCTTTTGGTCTCACCAGCACATCTCTTGTACGAGGAACGTCTCAAATAATTTTCCATCCTCTTTGCGGCGCCGGGTTTGAGTTCTTGGTAGTCGTCGTACAAGGTTTCTCCGCAAGGCTGTTACTCGTTAGTGCCTCGTTCATCCTCGATGGTTCTCAGACTTACACATTTCCACCTTACTCTCGTTAGACCATTGGGTATTGGCGGCTCTGGAAAGACTGAATCTCGGATTTTGTGGTGGAAATTTGGCATCGACCATAGAGTTTTCCCACAAGAGAGCGCGTTTTGCCCACAAGAGATGGATTGTTCGGATTCCACAAGTTGGTTCTCATCAACGAAAGGTAGTTCTGCCAGCAGTTTGCTCAGTTCTAGTCCCAAAAACCCTCGGATATTATCGCGAAGCTTCTCAAAAGACCTCGAATTGGTAACAAATTTCTCTAGCTCTAAATATTCGTCTGGCTCCTCGTCTGTTCCGCTGTCTCCAGAACTCTCTGCTCTGGGTTGTGCAAGAGACCTACTAGTCTGGGCTCTCTCTTTTGTAGATCCAGACGGATACACCGCATCGACGATCCTCTGGGCAATCATTCTAGCTCGACTACGAATAAATTTGGCAGTGCATTGCTCGTCGTAGCAATTTGATTCAGCCTCAAGGTCAGCTGCGAAACGTTTCAAAAGAATACCGAGATTTCTCTTGAATTTTATTGCCGAAGTTCGGGCTGTTAGTTCCACATAAAGATCTTTCAATTCGGCATCTGTTTGTAAGACAGCAAGCACTCTTTGGAATGCATTGTCCGACCCGGGTGCGGTAGAAGCGGATGAAAGGCTTCCAAGTGAGAAGATGCTGTCGACGAGAGACTGCAAGGACTCTATCGAGGGTGTTGGAGACGGTTGCCGTTTTCTTCTCGGTTGGTTTTCTGCCTTACGGGAATGATTAAAAGGTGCAGGAAGCAAAGGTTCATCTAGTCACATTCAGAACAGGTTTCCAGCTGGTTCAGAGAATTTACCATCAAACAAATGCCCAGTCTCCCTCTCATCTTCCGTGGTGCTCGATCTCCGCTCGTTACGACTGGGCCTCTCGAGAAGAGGGAGGTAGCTCGGCGTGAAGAGACCCTGGAAATCATTCTCGCGTATGTACTGCGCGAGCTTCGACCTGTCGCCTATCTTGTTAGTTGCGATAGCCGCGGCGCTTTCGCCCATCTTCTCGTCGTTCGTAGGCTGAGGTGTAGACATCTGGGGAGACTCCATAACATTGTCTGCACCAGGAGCATTCAAGTTCAAAGCCGAAGCTGCGAGTTCATGTCCTACATTGCGATTCCGTCTTGGGAACCGTCTTGGAGATGTGCCGGCTTCGTAACCGAGGGCTACTACTGGCTCATCGTCTGATGTATTGAAATACTCTTCTTCCTGAGCATTGAGATCCTTCAGGCCCGTCAACCATCTATTTCCTTGACCAGTCACCGGTCGTTTGGTCGTATCTTCTTCAGTGTCTAGAAACGATGTTTCCAGACTCGGTTCTGATGCTTTTGGGTGCAGCACAGCTTCATCGTCGTCAGGGTCTCCGGCTTCGCTATTGGGAGCCGTCGAATAGGTTATCCCATCAGGTGTAATAGACATACCGGCTTGAGCTGGTGCCAGTTGTTCGAGATTCTCATTTGACTCCGCTATGGGCGATGCAGGAGGAGAATTCCCGGAGCTTGCTTCCAGCACTGGCTGATCCAGGTCGAGATTGGGGAAGAAGTCATCGAGATGGTTGATAAGAACTTCCGCAGGGGGTCTGCTTGCCCATGCGTTTTCTCTTGCAAATGATTCGCGGGTAAGCACGTCCTCCTCGCTGTTCCTGAACTGCAGTCCAAGATTTCCCCAGTCAAATTCTGCGTTTTCCATGGAACGACTGCCAGGTTCGTAGCCCTGGACATCGAAGCCAGCCCAGCTCCGAGTGTGTGATGCTGTGGGAACACCCAACGGACCGCGGATTTCATCCTCCTGCTGTTGAATTTGCTCATCTGTGAGAAACTCAGCTTCACGCTTTGGCTCATCGGATCGTGGTTGACTCTGTTCGTAAGTTTCCGCATCTTTCAGGAGCTCGGAGTCGCTGCTCTCTAGGAAAGCGACCACCTTAGGATAACCATCCGGGTAATTTTCATCTATGTTCGTGCCATGTAGATCTCCAGTACCACGGGACGTTTGCTTTCGACTCTTGTTTTCTTTCAGTGGAGCAGATTCGGATTGAGGCCATAAAGTAGATGGCGCTGGTGGCTCCGGTGGCTCTTGCGATGGTTCAAGACGAGCACGTTTCTGTTTTAGAGCCCACTGTAGTTTCCGAGGCCGTCTTCTACGCCGTAGTTTTGTTGATTCTCCCGAGGAGCTATCTGTTGCTCTTGTAGACCAATCATCAGAATCAGGATGTTGTGGAGAATGAGTACCAGGAGCGCCCGGTGGAGGTGAGTTGGCTCTCCCAAGGATAGTTGTGGGACCCCATATGACGGTAGGGTGCGATTGACTTGAAACAACTGTATTTTTGACTCCATCAAGTACCGTTGTGGGTCCCCAAGTGATGTTACTAAGATTATGGGAAGTGAGTTTGTTCTCAGCTGGACTCGGTGGGGGGTTGGGTAGTGAGGACGAGTCCGGTCTGAATAGGCGGGAAACACTTGCAGCAAATCTGGAGCCAAAACCTGAAGTGGTGTCAGGGGTAGTATGTACTTCTGCTCCCCCAGAACCAGTCACGGAGGGCGAATACTGGCTTTCGTTGACGGAGCGGTCGCGGTTGGAGGTTGGTGTTGTGACGTACGCCGGCACCCTCCTACGGGAACTCATGATTGCTCGCTGTGCGACGACGGCAATGGAAAAGACGAAATGAATGTGGGAAGATTGCAGAGCCTGATGAACGTTTCAATGTAGTGCAGGTGGTGGCTGTGCTGAGAGATGCATAGCACGTGACGTTGCAAGGCATACTCTGCACAACACCAACAGAAGACTTTGTGGCATCTTACAGAACAGAAAATCTGAGGAATCAAGTCTGAAGCACCGGCGAAAAGATTTCATGGATGGGAAGAATGAGAAGCAAATGAGCATGATTTCGGGAAGGCGTGAGTACCTAATCAATAGAAGAAACTCTTGCTTCATGTCACGAGGATAGGTGGCAGAGTGAGCACTACTCTTTCTCGCAGTTATGATACCAAATAGCCTCTCTAAGAATGATGGAAACTTCGTCACGACGATGGATCTGCAGATAAAAATACAGATGAAGAGCAGATTTGAGGAGGTACATTCTCCCGTGAGCTTTGGACATGCAGGAGATATAAGTCAGCTCCAGAATTTGCCATATACTAAGAGACCGGTGAGAGTTCTAAACCAACAGCGCTTGCCGTCTCTCTAGAAAGCAGTGCCAGAAGATGAAAATGTCGAAATGAATGACAAGAATATATTGACTACGGCGAGCCGGCAAACCTCAAACCGCACTTTTACGTGCTCAAAGAAGTCGGCGCTCTTTCCTCGAACCTCCAAAACAGCAACTACCACAACTCCGTGTAAATGATTCAGAATGCTCTTACGAAAGCTAAATATGGTGGTCGTCTCTCTTTCATGCGCAGGCTACCATTGGGTGCCTCGCTCCTCCCCCCATTCGCCTTGATTTCGATCCGATATGGAATCTCGAAGCCAAATGTTTCGTGGACAACGCATACATTATCGCAACGACGCTTTCAGACAACTGACTTGACCTCGTTTGACCATGAGTACGACACTATCTATGCGCTATCAACTGCTCAAGGCAGAGCTGCCATTGCTATCATCCGAATCTCCGGACCCGGTTGGCAGGATGTAGCCGAGCCTCTTTTCTCCCCGTACATTAGACTTTGCTGATTGCTCAAGATATATCAAGCATTGTGTCCCAATCGAGCTCCTCCACAGCCTCGAAAAGCTGCTCTGCGAGAGCTCTACGATCCCACCAACCGGAACAACATCCTCGACTCAGCCCTAGTCCTCCATTTTCCCTCCCCGAAAACTGTTACAGGAGAAGACATCTTGGAACTACATGTACACGGCGGACATGCGACTGTGAAGGCAGTCCTAGCAGCAATCGGCCAATGCCAATCAAAGCACACCATCCGCTACGCCGAGGCAGGCGAGTTCACCCGACGAGCTTTTCAGAACGACAGACTTGACTTGGGACAAGTTGAAGCTCTAAGCGATGCCTTATCCGCCGAAACCGAACAACAGCGACGAGCAGCTTTGCGAGGGAATTCAGGCAAGCTTGGTAGAATATATGAAGAATGGCGACAGCTTCTACTGGCTGCAAGAGGGGAGTTGGAGGCGTTGATCGATTTCTCTGAGGATCAACATTTCGATGAGTCGCCAGCTGAGTTGATGGAGAACGTTACGATGCAGATTGGACCTATTATTTCTGCGATCAGAAGACATCAGGCGGGAAGTCGATGTGGGGAGTTGTTGAAGAGGGGCATTCGGATTTCGTTGCTTGGGCCGCCGAATGCGGGGAAGAGCTCGTTGTTGAATATTATTGTCGATCGAGAGGCTTCGATTGTTAGTGAAGAGGCAGGGACAACGAGGGATATTGTTGAGGTTAGTGTGGATATTGGAGGGTATTTGTGTGTTTTTGCGGATACGGCTGGGTTGCGGTCAAGCTCTTCGATTGGAGGTGTTGAGCAGGAAGGTATAAGGAGAGCTAAAGCAAAGGCAAAAGACTCGGACTTGGTAAGCTTATTTCCCTTTATCAGAATGTTTATGCGAGATGTGGGATATGAAAGTTTGATCTCCGATGTCTCGCGATGGCCTAATACCCTCAGTCAAAATGTTGCATATTCAAATCCTATTTCCATGGAATGTTGCAAAAACTGGTGTGCATTGCAAGCTATTCAGTTGTCAACATTCGTCGAGCCGTGGCGCATTCGATGTTCTGCTCTCTTGTTAAAGATTCCCGTACTTTGATTCAGACAAGATACTGACCATTTTCTAGGTCATTGTTCTCGCATCTGTGGAACAATCGGACCAGTCAAAACCCTCAGTCTACCAACTCGCATCTGAACAATCAGGACTATCAACCTTCTGTACGTGTATCTGAAAATCTCACAAAGGTCAATAGATTTCTGACAGTCATATCGTACCAGGCGACCTCGAGAGTCTCAAACTTGCGACGGAGGCTGAACAAGCTATTATCGTCGTTAACAAATGCGACTCAACCAGATCTGAAGCTTTGACAACTCTACTCGAAGGTACCGAAGATCGATTGAAAACTTTGTTTCCAGGCAAAACCCCACCTATGGTCTCCATATCTTGTCAAGAAGCAGAAACCTCTGATGGTAATATCCACCATCTTCTTGACATTCTACAAACCACATTTGGGACAATGACAAGTGTTGGGGACGACCTGGGTCTTCTCGGTGTCTCAGAACGACAAAGCCAACTCCTCTCCGCTTGTACTGACCACCTCGAACGATTCAAAGACGAAGCCCTTCAAGGCGAAGAGTGCGATATCGTGGTTGCCGCCGAGCACCTGCGAGCAGCCGCTGCTTGCCTGGCTCGAATCACAGGAAGAGGAGAAGCCGGAGACGTGGAGGAAGTGTTAGGCGTGGTCTTTGAGAAGTGCGGCCCTCTTCAATGTCCTCGATTCCTTGAACATTGCTAACAGTCACAGATTCTGCGTGGGAAAGTGAACCCAGGCTCGAAAAAAAGAGATTCGATTTGGTTGAGAACTATCCAAGAACCCGCAAAAATGTCAATCAACCAACCGGTGGTCTCTAAAACAAAATACTCCATCCCAATGCCGCTAAAGAAATACCAATCTACCCAATGCAGTTCGAACACCGAAAGACTCCATCCAATGCCGCTAAAACAAATCCACCCGATACAATTCGAACAGAAAACGCGCCGTCCCAATGCCGCTAATGGAATCCCGTCTAAAACACCCGCAATGCTATGCTCGCCCCGTCTAAAAATGCAGCAAAAATGGTACGCCGAATGTATGCTCCGCCCTCTTTGAACGCCGGTTGAAAATGCTGGAATGTCTATGCTCGCACGCTCGAAATGCTGAAAAAATGGGTCTTGCGACCAAGTGTCTTTGAAATGTGGATGGAGAGAAGTGATGGCTGGCCCTGCAGCGGATTGTGAGGTGTGAAGAGGAGATCAGTTGTATCCACCGCGTCCGTCCTCGGCCTCATCATCGTCGTCTGGACCGCGCTTCAGAGGTGCGTTGTAGCCTCCTCGACCGGCATCGACTGGGGCGTTGTATCCACCTCGTCCCGAGTCGACGGGAGCGTTGTAGCCGCCGCGGCCAAAGACCGCCATGCTTGACGATTGGCAGGATGTGAAAGAAGACATTATGGATTGTGTGATGGTGATCAGAGGTCTGAAGAGGACAGCGAAATCGAAATCGAAGATTGGGTTGATTTGACTGAAAATATGAAGTGAAGTGAAGTGAAGCAGATGATACTTAAGTAATGTATAGAACGGACGAATGTGAAATGCACTGACTGACTGACTCGATCTGATACTGGATGTCTGGCTGAAACAAAAAGGGTTGACAACACCCTCAACCTCCATCTATATATCTGAATCCTTCTGTCAAGCCACACTAGAATTATCACAGCTCAGTCATCCTCATCACTGTGTCCTCTGAATAACCAGGCAGACCACAGCCAGCCAGCCAGCCAGCCCCCACCTTGCGCAGTCATCTTCAGGGCATGTTCCCCCTGCAGAAAAAAAAAGAGAATTTAAATCCCCGAAACCATACTAAAAGATGCAGGCCCATGTCGGTGCATTTCTGCAAGTAGACTGTTTTTACGACCGTGCTTGTGGTTTGCTGGAGGGGGGAGTGTACCTGCATACAGGTGTCCCAAGAATGGGTTCAGCCCTACGCCCCATGGTGCGCTAATTCGTTCGCCTGCCCCCAAAATACTAGTATGGCTTAGCCACACAGCCCATAAATAACCCCCGACCACCGATGATGGAGGACCCCTGTGCGGGGGTTTGATTGGGTGGAATCCGATCGGAGCTGTAAGCAGGACGTGGCTGACATGGAAGGTGGGAGTTCCGCGAGTCCTGGTCCTTGTGAGTGCGATGGTGCTATGGATGGATGGCTTGACAGAGGTGCAAATCGATCGCGATGATTCAGGGTAGCATATCCTGGGAGTCGCATGGCAAAAGGGCCCTGTTCTTCAATTCTTGGGATGAATGGACACTGGAGGGGAAAGAGTCCTGGAATTCACCATAGTTTTTTGATTGGATCTGCCGTTCGACTCATGAAGAGTTGAAGCTCCAGGTTGTTATCGCGATGCAATTGGCCTCCGATCGGCGTGACTAACCATGACTCTTCAGGACTCACTCACATCCCCCCAGCTCCAATCTGCATTCCTGCATCTTCACAATTCATCAATTCTCGCATTTAATTGCACAATGTGAAATCTGCTCTCCTAATTCACTACCTGAGTCGTAAGGCATAAGGCATTTATGATTCAGTAACGCCGAGGAAAGAAATAGGTGTTCGGCGACAGCGCGGTCTAGGCTTTTGTTTGGCCTGCCGAGGTACGTTTCGTGCGCGCCTGTTCAGCCAGCCAAAGAGCCAGCCGCGAAAACAAAAATCATCAACCATCCCACATCGCACGATTCAGATTTTGAAATTTGGGAGGATGGTTTTGTGGCTGAAGCCACACTTTATCTTTATCTTTATCTTTATCTTGGCCTGGTTCGGGGTTTAAGGTTGAGAGGATGGGGGGTTGGATGTTGTTCAGGTGGGGTGTAGAATGGTGTCGCTTGGGCATGACTTCGCTAGGTAGGTACCGCGTATGCAAGGCCATAGAGGAAATCAACATTACCTACCTTACTCTATTATCCCTCAGCGAATTGTTTAATCGCGATGCGATGCTTTCAATTGCAGTTTCCTTGATTTTTTTTGATTTTTTCTTGGGAGGGGGGTCCACAGCCCTTTGGGCTTAATCCTGAGGCTCTTGATACATACGGTGCGCGGCGTAAATGCCAACCTGAAGCTCCAATGCACTTGTCAGATTACCGTAGCTAAGGTACAGAGATCTTTCACATGCGTGGCGTCGCCATAGAAAATCATCGTGTGTTGTGGCTTGCGTGTCTACATCAAGTATCTGCTGCGCGCGTGCGTCTAAGGCGTCAACCAGGCCAATTTCTCTTCACCTACCTAATAAGGACATGCTGTACGAGCAGTAGTTGCGCCGCTACACCGTTGCGATTGATATCTGGTATCATCATGCATGAGTATCGCCGAAAACAGAGCCGCGGCGGGATGTCCGAGATCTTCACTTCAAGGCGATTAATCGTTATCGGAGTTACATGATTTACATTGAGTTGCAGAGACGTGAGCAATAGAATATTACGTTACGTTACGTTACATAAGGTACTCAGCGCTGTGAAAAAAATCTCGGCCCTGTTTCCGTTCATGATGCAGATTACCTCAGCCTGCTCCCTCCTTGCCCTCTGCTCCCTCCACCTGCCAAAAATTCCTTATCCGCAGCAAACAGGGATCACGATAAGAACGGTCGGTTACTTGGCGATCCGAACAAGCGCAAGCCGCCAGCGCTTACGCTACGATAGCGTACGGTATTTTTGGTTCGTTGTCTTAGCGCTGTCTCGGAGGTTGTGTGGTTGGTGGTTCTTAATATAGAATTATTGACAGGGGTGCTGGGGTGGGGGATGGTGAGTGGTGGGGACGAGGTGAGTGGTGGATAATTTCCGTCATTGGGTATGGTTATTGAATCCCTTGGTCGGCTGGTTTTTCTTGGGATTTGGGGAGAGGTGGATATGACTGGGTTTTGGAGGGGCGCGGGTTTTGCCTCGTCTCAGAAAAAGATTTGGTCATTTGGGGGATGGGGATTGGTGGTTCGATTGGGGCTGGTGAGGCAGATGAAGGCAGAAAGTGAGTCAACACGACACAATCAGGACTTTCGTGATTTGAGATCTCATTGGAGCTTGGATACACCAATAGCATTATTTATTCGGACAGAGATATTTTTGATGGTTTCATGTGAGCTGTTTCTCAGAATCGAGAGTCCTGAAAACTTGTGGACGAGGCAGTGTACGAGCCAAGGAGCTTGGCATTCACTGCCTAGCCGTGGCAAATTATCTATCCAGTCAAACACCAATGATGAGATCTACGATGATTGCGTTACGTTCCTGTTTTCATTTCTCGGATTTTGAGAGTGTGACTTCGTGGAGCCAGATTGGGGAGGTTGAAGATCATTTGTAGTCACCGAGCGATCTCATCCTTGGGACTCGCATGGGGTCGCACATCATCGGGGAAAATACCCAGAAATGGTATCCTCGTAGCTGCACCTGTACCTGTCCCTGCCTCGATGACACACATGCTTGATTGGTACCAAGGGGATCTTAGTAAGTGCCTTTGTAAGGTACAGTGCTAGGATGGCAGTAGGTGCAGCGGGAAGGGCTGAGTGTTCGTGGGTCAGTACGTGCAGGTACGAGCCTAGTTGAGACAATGCAAGGGATGAGTGGGGCCACAAGGCTGAGATAACGGTGATGTGCAGATGCGGCCTGAGGGGTATGACGAGGCTGAGAGGCGGCCGAAACACTTCCGCGGGAGTACTGTACCAATTGCATTCTCGGATTGCACAAGACGAAAGTAAATCGGGACAAAGAAAAGAAGAGTCATCGGCGAACGTGCAGATGATCAGCGAGGTGGTACATTGGCATCCAATTGTTGTAAAAGAGAAGGAAAGTACGAGGCAGAATTGCACCGCAGCTGACTATATGTCAGTAATCAACCCTTCCATCAATAGGTATCCAAAATGTTGACTGCCTTGATCATTATTCTCGCCCCAGACGAAAACACGGAAATCAATCTCCCACTGAACTGTGCGGATGGGAATTGCAGATTATGTATCCTTCATTCCAGCCGTCATGACGAGGCTCTTCATCACTTTCTCCCAGCCATGAAGCATTGTTGTCTTCACGAGACTAACACGAACTTCTTCTCCAGCGCGATCTCTCATCTCATTTTCGTAATTCTCGATCGCGGATTTTTGATTCTTTTCCGAAGTCAGGAGACTGACGAGTTTGCCGGCGTCGGTAATAGAGTGATTCAGTCCTTGACCGCGTTCTGAACTCGTTAGCAGAGCCAAAAAAAACAAATAAAGAATTAAAAAAACGACAACAAAAAAAGGCAAATGCGTACGATACGTCATCGGATGAGCATCGCCAGCCAGCGTCACTCAGCCATTTCTGGTATCCCAATGATGCTCCGGCGTACTTGGATCCCAAGTCGTGAGGTCAAGATACCAACAACGTTGGTCTTCTGGCACCCATTCAAAAGCACTCTTCCAGGACTCGCAAAATGACTTTGATTTCTCCTTCACTTGGGCTAGTCGCTCTTGATTTCCAAACATCTTTCTCTCTTCGTCCTGTTGTTCCAAACTTGAATTCCAAGAAATGTAAAAGAAGAATGCCCAACTTCGGGCTTGTCCACTTCTGGCGCGTCCTGAAGTCCAAAGAATGCGAAGTATCCGTCCGGATGATCAGCTGCAATATACAACGGGCGAAAAGAACGAGGAATAGTTCTTGTTTGCGAGAATAGCTTGCTTGCACGAAAGTCGAGGAAAATGGCAGTCGCATCAAGAGTGCCTTCTCTGCGCCAAGAAGTATCTCTCTGACTGAAGATCTCGATCCATTTGTACCAACCAACAACTGTCCAGTGACGTGTGCACCATCTTCAAACATGGCCGGCACGCTCTTTCCATACAATTCAAAAAAGCATATCTTTCAATCGCTTGTCATATTGTATGTTCAAGCCCTAGGACAACAAAGCTCGTAACTTTGAGCGGCGCAGTCGGTGGAAGTTCGGGATTTCAAGCGCAGTCATGAACTCGCCAGTGCAGTCAAATACCGCACTAACTGAGTTTGAGTGGAGTTTGTAAGGTGTTTGGAGACCGCATAGGAATGCCCAGTGCTTTTGAAATCATACAAATAGTATACGGCAAAATTTTAGCTCAGATGATAGGAATGAAGTTATCTCGACCCGGATTTCATCCCAAAATACACCCTTTAAAAAAGGGGGTCCTTAATGTTGGTTTCGCTATCGGCTCGGGTTCAGCAGTCCTTGATTGAGAAAAATGATTAGGCGGAAGATGATATAGAATTAGAGAGGTGTCGACCTAAAAATAAATATATAAGTCTTTGATTATTTAAAGTATTACCTCTTTTCAACTCCTTTTTATATTTATCGTGCTTTTATAATAGCAGAGCAATCTATAATACTTTTGCCCGATAACTATATTTTTAAAACAAATATGTTTCCGTTTATAATACAATAAATCTTTACTCTTTTCTATTTTATAATATAAAGCAAGAATCCTCCGATACTATTTCTTATTCTATAATATAAAGCAAGAATTCCCCGATATTATTTTCTATTTTATAATATAAACTTTTTGTTATTTCTTTTTACTATTTATTTATATTTCTATTTTAAAAAAAAAGATAAAAAAAAAATTATTAATTAAAGCTAAATAAAAGACTTTTCTAATCTTTTTAAACAAGATTTTTTTTTTTATATTTATATTTATTTTAAAAATAATTATTTTAAAAAACGTTTTATTTAAAGTTTTATTTTTTAATACCGGTTTTTTTTTTAATCGTTTAAAATATAATTTTAGAAAACTAGTTTTCGATAATAAGATTTTAAAATAATATTTTAAAAAATTAAATATTTTTTTAAATTTTATTTTATAAAGTTTTATAAAGTTAAAGATTTAAATATATTTAAAGTTATTTTATATTATTAAAATTATAAAACTTTAAGTTTAAAAAAGTAGTTTACTTGTTTTTAATTTTTTTTATAATTTTTTTTTTAAAAAATTTTAATCTTTTTTTTATTTATTTTTTTAAAGAATTTTATATTTTTATTATTAATTTTAAAATAAACAAATTTAGAATTAAAAACTAATTAAGTTTTTAATAAAATATAAATCAAAAACTTTTATAAAAATAACTTTTAAACTTTTTAATAAATTTAAAAAAAGAAGTTTAAACATTAATAATTATTAAAATTAAAAAGGAAAAAAAAATAAAGTTTTTTAAAGTTTTTTAAAGTTTTTTTTTTAATAACGTTTTTATTTTTATTTTTTTATAAATGTAATATTTTTATAAATTTATAAATAAAATATTTAATAACTAGTTTTTATATATTAAATTTATTAATATAACGTTTTTTTTTTAGATTAAAAAGATCGATTATTAAAAATTAATTTTTTAAAGTTTTTAATAATATTTTAATATAAATTTTAATTAACTTTAAATTAAATTTTTTTAAAGATTTTAAACAAAAACGTTTTTTAAAATATTTATAGTTTTTTAAATTTAAATTTTTATTATTTTTTTTAAATTTTTTATTAAACTTATTCGGAATTTTATTTTTTTTTCTTTTAAAAAAAATAATTTTAGCTTTATACTTTTTTATAATATTAAAAAATATTTTTAAATAATTTTAAAGATTTATAATATTATTTAATTTTTTAATTTTTTTAAAAATATTTAATAATTTTAATATTTTTTCGGTTATTTTAAAAATAATTTTTATTAATTTTATTAATTTATAAATTACGAAATTTTTTTTTAATAAATACTTTATTTATAATATTTAAATAAAAAATCTTTTATTTACTTTTTTAATAATTTATTTAAAAAACTTTTAATTTAGTTTAAAGTTTAAATTTTTTAATTAATGTTTTTTTAAAAACTTTTTTATATATTTTTTTTAATTCTTTTTTAATAAATTTTAAAATTATATTAAAATTATAATCTTTTATAATTATTTTTTTTTTATTTTTTTTATAATAAAAGAATTTTTTATATTAATAATAAAGTTATTAAATTATTTTTAATAAAAAAATATTTTCTTTAATTATTTTTTATATTTAAAATATTTATTTAAACTTTTTATATAATAGTTGTTTTTTTTTTAGTTTTTCGTTTTTATTATTTATAATTTTTTTTTTTAATTTATATTAATTTTTTATTAAATTTAAAAAATAAATTTTTTTTATATAATTTTATAATTATAAAGTTATTATTTAAATTAAATATAATTATATAATAATAAATATATATATAAATAATATATTTTAATTTTAGTACTAATTTATATATTTTTATAATAAAATTATTAAATTAAATATTTAAACTTTTTTTTATTAATTTTTTATTAAATCTTTTTTATTTATTAATTCCGAATATTATAATAATATTAAAATTATTAATTTTAAAATTATAAAGTTTAAAAAATTAAATTATTTATTCGGAATTTATTTTTTTAGTTTTAAATCTATTAATAAAAAGAATTTATTATTTTAAAATTAGTTTTTTTTAATTTTTTTATTATTTTTAATTAAAAAAAAATTTTTAAAATTATTTTTATAATTTAGTTTAAAATCTTTTATATTATTTATTAAATATTTTTTTTTTATTATTTTTTAATTTTAAAAATATATTATTTAAATTATTTAATTTAAAATTTAAATTATTTAAATTATATTTTTATAATATTTATTTTATTATTTTTTTTTTAATTTATAATAAATAAAATAAAATAGTTTATAATAAAAAATAAATAATAAATAAACTTTATTATAATTAAAAATCGGAAAATTTTTTTTTTTTATATATAAAAAGTTTTTGATTTTAATTAAAAATAAATTTTGTTTTTATAAACTATAATAAAAATATTAAAAAAAATATAATATAAAGTTAAAAATATTATAATATAATTATTTAAAAAAAAGTTATAAAAAATTAAAATTAAAAAAATTAATTTTTTATTAAAAAAAATTAATATAAAATAATAATTAAAATAAATAAAAATTTTAAAATAAAAATAATATATATATAAAAAATAATTTAAATATAAATTAAAATAAAATTAATAATATAAATTTAAATTTATATTTATATAAATAAATAAATTAATTTTTTTTTATAAAGATTATAATTTTATAATATTAAATTAATTTATAATTTTATAATTTTATTTTTATATTTTAAATTTATAAATTTAAATTTTATTTTCTGTTTAATATTTTTTATTTTAATTTATATTAATATTATTTTTTATAATTTTATATTTTTTTATAAATTATATTTTTAAAATTTAAAAAAAAAAAAAGAAATTTAATAAAATATTTTAATAATAAATATTATAAGTTTTTAGAATAAATTTAAGATTTTAAAAAAGTTTATATATTTTTATTTTATATTATATATTTTAATAAATTAATAAAAATTATTTTAAACTATTAATAAAATAACTTTTTTAAAGTTTAAATTATTTTAAATAATTTTTATAAAAAATATTTTTAATTAAAGTTTTATAAATTTATTTTAATAAATATAACTTTTTATATTTTTTTTTATATTTTAAAATTATAAATAAACTTTTTTAAAATAAATAAATTTTTTTTTTAATAATTTTATAATTATAAAATATAATAAGTGTTATAAACCACCATTAAGGCCTAAGGCTTGGGCATAGGAAATGCCATGTTATAAAGAATCCAATGGTATATGACAAGATTATATAAAGATCATGTAATAGATCCTGGTGGATTTACTTACGGGAAATAAGGATCTAGGGGATCCAGGATTTCTTGGGGGTCCAGTATAATATAAAGGACTATATAGGGGAATTATATTCCCAGGTAGATAAAAATTTTATACTTAATTTAAATAATATTTCTTATATATTTATAATTATATAATACTTTAAGATATTACTTAATAATATTTACTGGACTTATCAAGACTCCCTATCTAAAATCCCCTAATCCCCTAATATATTAAAGTCTATTTTTATTATAACGGACTATAAGTATTATATTTTAAATATTATTATATTATAATACCGAATTAAGATAAATTAATTATATTTATAAAAGGAGGTAATAACGAAAAAAAGATCGTGCAAGGACGAGAGATACTTATCCCGGAGAAGGATTTTGTCCCCGGCGACCTCAAGATTAAATTATCCAATAAATTCAAAGAAAATTAAACTAAACTAGATTTATTCCTGGTCTAGTATAAACTTTATATAATCTTTAATAAATATAAATTTAAGATGGAGACTTAATAAATCTTATAGATTATTATTATATTACGAGGGAGTATTTTTAATTAAATTAGTCCTTTCTTGATTAATTATATAAAATATAAAAATAAATAAGGATAATATATTAAGACTATAAAGAATAATATTATTAAGTATTTTTATATTATGAAAGAATTTAATAAAGAAATATAATAGATATTTAGAGATATTAAAGAAGAAGTTATGGCAGAAAGAAATCTGGGATATCTTAAGTAGAAGGACTTAACGGCGACCTATACGATAAACTTTTAGTAGCTAGCGGCAAAAATCCAGTGAAAAAAAACGGCACTATAATATTAATTTTATATTAATTTTAAGGACGAAGTTAAGGATAAGATAGCCAGGTCCGAGAAGCCAGATAATCTACAGGAATTTATTATATTAATAATCAAGATAGATAATTAGATATATAAATATAGTCTAGAGAAGTAAGGATAGTACTTGCAGGAATATAAAAGAAAAAAAACTCCGGGTAGATATTATTTATTTATGGAATTAGATATTATATTATAAATAATAATAAAAAAGTAAGTCTTTAAGAAAGAGATATAGAGACGACAAGAAAAGAAATTATATTTTAAATATAGGTTATTAAAATATATAATAAGATTTTACCGGAAGGATGGGGCGTCATGGAAAAAAAAAAAATTTTATATTATGAGCAGGAGCAAGGGTTATAACTTACTAGAGATATATATAATTAATCGAGTAAAGGAATACTTGGAAGCTTATAAAATATTAAGATATAATTAATAATATTAATAATAATTATTAGATATTTTGAAAGAATAATTAAAAGAGAAATATATATATATATAGATTAATAATACTAGTAAGTCTAGTAGCTTAACCGAGTTAGATATAGATAAAGAAGGACTATCGGTATTAGGATAATGACCGAAGATTATATAAAATAAAATATTATTTATATAACCTGACGAATGGCCAAGGATGGGAGAAGTATAGGAAGTAATTTAGAGAAAAGTATTTTTAAGAGATAACGGTATCAGGAAATAAATATTAATCCTATAAAATAATAAGTTAGATATTAGGTGGAGGGAACTAGGAGAAGTCTTTATTAAAGGACTTGACTGGGGAATATATTAGGAAATAATATTCCAGGATTATTGTTAAATAAAATAAAGGGAGATTAATAATAATTAAATATATATATTATTTTTATTTAGCCTGGGATTTATACCCGAATAGGAAAAACTAAATAATGAAGAAATATAGGAATTATTGATCCAGGGACAAAATTAGAAATTATAAATAAATATAAAAGATAATATTTAATTCTTTTATAAACTATATTCTATTGGAATAATTTATAGATTTAAAGTCGGATAAATATATAAAATATAAATAATAGGATTATTTAAGAAAGTATCTTAATAATAAATTAATATATTCTGGAAATATTATAAAATAATTAATATAAAAAAATAATAATTTATTATAATAATCATTATTAAAATAATTAAATAAAATAATAAAATATAAGTTATAATAGACTCGGGAATTACTAAAAGCTTTATATTAAAAGAAGTAATATTATAATTAAAACTAGAAACCAGAATTAAATATTATTTTTATAAGTTTAAAATAATTAATAAAAAGTTTATTAATAAAAAATCCGGGATAATAAAAATAAAAATAATAAAGATTATATTTAAAATATCTAGGGAATATTTAGAGTATATTATTTTTAATATTATATTTATTAAATAATATAAAATTATTTTAAAAATATCCTGGATTTAATATTATAATTCTAATATTAATTAAAAATAAAATATATTATTATGGAATAAATATTTTAAAAAATATTTAAATATATAAAGAAAAAAAATAGGATTAATTTCTTTAAGAGATCCTAAAGAAATATATATCATTTCTTAAAAGAAATTAAAATACTCGATAAAAAAAAAATAAGATTTATTTTTAAAATAAATATTAAAAAAATATAATAAATTTATAAAATTATTTAAAGAAAAAATAAATATTAAGATTTTATCTTAATATAAATAATAGGATTATAATATATTATTAAAGAAAAAAAAAAAAATTTTTTTTATTTATTTATTAAATATTAAAAATTAATTTTAAAATATTAAAAAAATATATCGATAAAAATTTAAAGAAAGGATTTATTTAATTATTAAATTTATTAACAAGAAGTCCGATATTATTTATATTAAAAAAAAATAAAAAGAAAAGACTTTATATTAATTATTAAAAGTTAAATATAATTATTATTAAAAATTATTATATATTATTATTTATGGATAAATTATAAAATAGACTTAAAGGAGTAATAATATTTATTAAACTAGACTTATATAAAATATATAATCTTATTTATATAAAGAAAGACAAAAAGTAAAAAATAATATTTTAATATAAATATAATTATTTTAAATATTAAATTATATTCTTTAGATTTATTAATATATTAATAATATATATAAGAATAATTAATATTATTCTTAAAGAATACTTAAATAAAATATATATTATTTATTTAAATAATATTCTAATATATTTAAAAATAATAAAATAATATATAAAAAATATAAAAAAAATATTAATAACTTTATTTAAGATATAATTATTTTATAAGCTAAAAAAATATATATTTTATTAAAAAAAAATAAACTTCTTAAAATATATTATTATTTCTAAAGGATTTTTTATAGATTTATTAAAAATTAATATTATTTTAAAATAAAAAAAACTAACCAGTATTAAAAAAATATAATTTTTTTTAGGATTTATAAACTTTTATTAAAAATTTATTAAGGAATATTTTATTATTATTATTTTATTTATAAAATTAATAAAAAAGAATAAGGACTTCGAGTAAATTTATTTAATATAAAATACTTTTAATTAACTTAAAAGGGACTTTATATATATATTTATACTTTTAATATTTAATCCGGAAAAATAAATTATTATAAAAATAAATTTATTAGACTATATCCTTAAAATAATATTAAGTTAATAAAAAAAAAATTAAAAATAATAATTAATAATATATTATTCTTAAAAACTATTATTAATAAAACTTAATTATGAGATTTATAATAAAGAATTACTGGCGATTATAAATATTTTTTAAAAATAAAGAATATATTTAAAAAAATCTAAATATTAAATATAAGTCTATATAGATTATAAGAATCTTATTTATTTTATTATAATAAAAGAACTTAATTAATAATAAATACATTAGACAAAAATATTTATTATATATAACTTTTAAATTTTATATATTAAAGGAATAAAGAATATTAAAGTAAATACTTTAAGTAAAAAATCGGAATATTTTATTAATAAAATACATGAGTTAAAAATAATATTTAAAAAAGAAAATAATTTATTAATATTTAATATATAATAACTTATAATAATTATTAGTTCTTTTATTAATATAAATGAATAAAATAAATAAATTTAAAAATAATATATAATAAATATTATAATAAAAAAATAACTAGGGAACTCGCGAGGGGACTTTAGTCTTAATCCCCATGAATTATTATTATTTTAGAAATAAGTTTATATATCTTTAAATATAAAAAGAAATCTTATTAAATATAAATATAAATTATTAATTTATAAATATTAGAAAATATAAAAAATATTAAAATAAGTCTCTAGAATATATTATTTTTTAGGAATTAAAAAGATTATAAAGAATATAATATAAGAATATAATATTTATATATAAAATAAGACTATAAAATATATCCCGTATAATAAACTATAATCTTATAATATATTTTTATAATTTTAAAAATCTATTATTATAAATTTTATAATTAAATTATTATTCTTAAGGAAATTATAAACAGGATATAAATATAACTCTATCTTGATTATTATAAATAAATTAATAAAATATATATATATAATATTATATAATAAGTTAAATATAATTAAGAAATTATTATATATTTTATTTTAAATTATTATTATAAATTATAAAATTTTAAAAAAGATTATCTTAAACTAAAATAAATTATTTATATTTAAGTTCTGGACTATATTAATAATTCTAATAAAAATAAAAATAAAATTATTATTAATATTTCACCTATAAATAAATAAATAAATAAAAAAAATTAATTAAATAATAAAAATATACCTATATTATTATATTAATTATTAATAAAATAATTAAATTAAATTATTATTCTTAATATAATACTCGTATAATAATATAAAATTAAAAACTACGGACATTATTTTATTTTTTATAAATTATAGATATATTCCGATAATATATAATATATTCTTAATTAATAAAATATATATATAATAAATTATCGTTAAGATTAATAAGATTAAAATATTATATAAAGAATTAATCATGGATATTAAGTTTATTATATAATAATTAATAATATATTATAACCGGAAATATAATATAAAACCTAGACTTAAAGAAAAAAATAAAATTTATTTATTTAAAAAAAATATTAAAATAAAAAGATTAAATAATAAATTAGATTATAAAAAACTAGGATTATTTAAAATTAATAAAAAAATTAGATCTATAAATTATAAACTTAAATTATTAAAAATAATAAAAATATATTTAATATTTTATATATTATTTTTTAAATTAATATCTCTAAATATATTTATTATATTAGTTATAAAAGTCTAATAATTAAATCTATAAAAGAAATATAAAATCAAGATTATTCTTAATTATTAATATATTTAAAAAAAAGTTAAATATTTAATTAAATAAAAAAAATATCTATAATTAAAAAATATATAAAAATTAAAAAAAAATCTTAATTATCCTAAAAAATTTAAGGAATTCTATTAAAAAAATCCAGGATTTTCTAGAAAGCCGGGTCAGGATTAAAGTTATCTAGATCAAGAATACTCGGGAGATTAAGAATATCGGAGACGGGGATAAGGATCTCGTGATCCCGGGCTTTCCTCTTCTCCGACTTTTTAGTCTTTATTATATCTAGTTTATCTAAAAAATAAAAATTATGTCGCGTTATCTCGATCTTTCTATAATAAAGAAAATATTATTATTTATATAGGCGGGTCACGCGGGCCATGACCTCTTGGACCTGGACTATAATATACTCCTCCTACTTCTCTAGGATATTTTCCTGATATTTAATAATTATCTAGTTATTTTCTTGAGATATATTTTTATCTTAATTATTAATTAAATTATTATAGAAATACTTATAATAAATATACTTAATATAATAAAAAAATAAATTAAAATTAATAATATATTAATAATCCTCCTTTATATAATAAAAATAAAATAATATCTTAAAGTCATGAATTTTAATATTATAAATTAATTTAATTCTTTTTTTAATCTTATATTAAATATTAAAGAATATATTAAAAAAAAAAAAAATTATTATTAGATAATTAATATTTTTTTATTTTATTTATTATAGTAAGGTATTACTAGACTAAAAAAAAAATAATATTATAAATTATTATTAAGATCTAAGGCTTAGATATAGAAAACATTATATTATAAAGAATTTAATAATATATAATAAGATTATATAAAGATTACGTGATAAATCCTGGTGGATTTACTTACGAGAAATAAAGATCCAGGGGATCCAGGACTTCTTGGAAATCTAGTATAGTATAAGGGACTATATAGGGGAATTATATTTTCAGGTAGATAGAAATTTTATACTTAATTTAAATAATATTTCTTATATATTTATAACTATATAATACTTTAGGACATTACTCGATAATATCTACTGGACTTATCGAGACTCTTTATTTAAGACCCTTTAATTCCCTAATGTATTAAAGTCTACTTTTATTATAACGGACTATGAGTATTATAATAAATTATTTAAAAATAAATAACTTTTTATAAATATCTTGATTATATTTAGTTTTTTAAAATTCTTTTTAATATTTAAAAATTTAATATATATATTTTCGGGTTTTTATAGTTTTTAAAAAATATTATAAAATAAAGTTTTTTTATTAATCTTTTTTTAGAATATATTATATTATAATTTTAAAAGTTTAAATATTTTTAAAAAAATAAAGTTTAATAATAAAAAAAAAATTTTTTTTTTAAAAATTTTATTAAATTAAATTCTTTAATAAATTTTAAACAAAAAATAATTTAAATAAATAATTTTTTATTAATTAAATTTAAAAATTAATTTTTAAAATTATTTTATAAATAAATAAAGTTTTTTTATTTTATTTAAAAAATTTTATAAAATATTATTAATTTTTTTTATTATTTTTATAATTTATTTTATTATTATAAATAAAAGAATTTAAAAAATATTTTTTTTATAAACAAAAGTTTTAATAATTTTATTAAAATAAAAATTAAAATTTATATAAAATTTAATAAAAATCTTTTTTTATTTAAATAATATAATTAAATAATAAATAATTTTTGTTTAATTATTTATAATATAAAAGAATATTTAAATAAATCGAGAAAAATAATCGATTATAATTAAAATATATTATTATAAAATTTTATTATATTTTAAATTTTTTTTAATAAAGTTAATTTTTTAAAATTATATAAAAGTATTTATAATTATATTTTATAAAGTTTAAAAATATTAAATTAATTTAAATTTTATATAAAATAAATATTTTTTAATATAGTTTATAATATTAATTATTATATAAATTTAATAATAATTTTTAAATTTTTAAAAAATAATAATTAATATAAAATAATTATATTTATTATAAACTTTAAATATAATTTTTATTATTTTAAATTTTATAATATATAATTATAGTTTTTTATAATATTTATATTAAAGTTTTTTTTTTTTAAATAAAATAATAAATTTTTTTTAATTAAAATAATTTTTTAAATAAAATTTAAAATCGGATTTATAAAGTTTTTATTAAAATATTTAATAATATTTTAATATTAAAAAAAATTAAAATATTTTTTAATTTTAATAAACGAAATATAATAATTATTTTTAATTATTTTTAATATATAACTAAATTTTATTATTTTAATATAAAAAGAAATTAAAAAAACTTAATTAATATTTTTAGAATTAATATATTTTTTAAAAAAAATATTTATTAATTTTTAAAGTTTTTTTTAGTTTTTAAATAAAGATTTAAATTTTCTTTTTTTGTTTTTTTAAATTTAATAAATTTTTTTAATATTTTTAAAAAAACGTTTAAATTCCGAAAAGTTATTATTATAATTTTTGTCTAAAAAGATTATATAAAAAAATATATTAGTAATTTTGGTTTTTTTATTAAAAATATATAAAATTTTAATATTAAAATTCCGAAATTTATATATTTAATAAATATAAAAATTTTTTAAATAAAAATATTAAAAGAAAAATATAATAGATTTATAATTTATTTAAATAATATTTATTTAAAAACTTTAAAATATATATTTATATTTTTTTTAAAAATTTAATTATTATTAAAAGTTTTTTTTTATAAACTTTATAATTTTATTAAAGTTTTATAAATAGAAATAAATTATATAAAATAAAAATTTTTATTTTATTTTATTATTATATAATTAAATAATTTATAATATAAAAACTAATATCGGAATATATATTTATAAAAGATAAATAATTTTAATTATATATATTAATTATAATAAATTTTTTTTTATATAATTTTAAATAATAATTATTTTAAATCTTTTTATTTTTATTTAATGTTTTTTATTAAATAAAAAAATAATTAATATAATTTAAAAAAGTTTTAAATTTAATAATAAATAATTTTTATAGTTTTAATAAATTTATATATTTTTATAAAGTCTTTTAAAATAAAAAATTTATAAATCTTTTTAAATTTATTAAATTTAATTTATATAATACTTTTAATTTTATAAATAATTTTTAAAATAATAATCTTGTTTATAAAAAATTTAAATTTTTTAAAAAAAAGTTTAAACTATAATTAAAATAAATATAAAAAAAAATATTATTTAAAAAACTTATAAACTTTTTTAAACTTATTTTAATTAAAGAAAATATCGTTTAATTTTTAATAATTTTTTTTTCAAAAATTAATAAAAAATAATAAAAGTTTTAAATTATTATAATTTTTAATTTTTATTTATTTAAATTTTAAAATAAGTTTAAAAACGATATATATAAACTTATTTATTAAAAATAATATTATAATTAAATTTTATAATATATAAATAAATTAAAGTTATTTATATTTAATAATAAAAAATATAAATAAATATTAATAAAAAAAAATTTAATAAATTAATAAATATATTTTATATTATATTAATAATAATAATAATATTTTAAATAAAAAAAATAATTATAAACTTTTAATAATAATATAATAAAATATTTTAAATTTTTTTTTAATATTTTAATAATTAAAAATAATTTAATATTTTTTAATTATAATAATATTAAATTTATTTATAAGAATTATTTAAATATTTTAATTAAAAAGTTTTTTATTAATAATTATAGTTTTTTTTAAAAAAACTATATTTAAGTTTTTTAAAAATAGTTTTATTTAATTAATATTTTTAATATAATAGTTATTATTTTTATTATTTTATATTTTATAGTTTTATATCCGGTTTAAAATATATTTTATATTAATAAAAATTTATTAATAAAATATTTTTTAAATTTATAATATTAAATTTTTAATAAATATATAATAAACGTTTAATTTTATTTTAGAAAGTTTTATTTAAAATTATATTTTTTAAAATAATTTTAAAATTTTAAAATTAATCTTTAATAATTTTTATAAAATCTTTTAATAAATATAATTATATAATATAATATTCGATTAAAAAAACTTTTTGTTTTAAAAACTTTTTTAAAAAATTTCTTTTTATAAAGTTTTTAATAAAAGTTTTTAAATATAATTTTTTAAATAGTTTTTTTTATTAATATTTTAATTTAAAAAATTAATTTAATTTATAATATTTATTATTATAAAATAATATTGAATTTTTATATTTAAAACTTTAAAAATCTAAAAAAGTTTTAAATATAGTTTTATTATAATTAAAGTATTATTTAGATTTAGTTTTTGTTTTATTAAATATATATTTTTAAAAAGTTTTAAAATATATAAATTTTAAAAATAAATATATTTTAAAAATTTCGAAAAGTTGTTTAAAATAGTTTAAATTTTTATATAATAAACTATTAATTTTTTTATAAATATTTTATTATAATAATTTTAATATAATAAAATCTTTATTTAAAATAAATAAAGATTTATAGTTTAAATAATTTTAATTTTAATTTTAAAATAATAATTTTAAATATAAATATTTTAAAACTATTATTTTAAAACTATTATTTTAATAAATTATTATTTAAAATTAAATAATAATAACTTGTTTTATAAATTTAAAATTATAAAATTAGTTATATAAAATATTTTATATTTATAATATAATTTAGAAAAACTTTTTAAATAATTAACTTATTTTAAAATAATTTTCCGAGTTTATTTAATCTTTTTTTTTTAATATATTTAAATTATAATTTAGAAATTATTTTTTTAATTTATTTAAGCTATTTATATTAATATAATCTAATTTATTATTTATATTATTAGAACTTTTAAAATCTTTTTTATTTTAAAAGTTTAAATTTAAAAAATTTAAAAAAATTAATTTTATATTTTAATAAGTTTTTGCTAAAAACTTAAAATATAAAATTAATTCATATTGTTTTATAAATATAAAAATAGAACTTTTAATTTAAATAATTTTTTTTTTATAATAATATTAATATAAATTCCGATTTTTATATTAATATTTTCGAGTTAAAATAATTTTAAAATTAAAAAAAACTTTAAAAAATAATAATTTTTTGGTTTTAAATAAATAAATATAAAAACTTATTTTTAAATATTAAATACTTTTATATAAAATATTATATAAAATTTTAATAAAAAAGAGTTTTTATTAATAATATTTATTATTAAATTATTTTAGTTTTTATTAATTAATAAAATCTTTAAAAAACTTATAATTTAATAAAATATTTAAATAATTAAATTTATATCAAAACTTTAATTTATATAAATTATTTTAATTAATATTATAATTTTAGTAAACTTTTTATAAAGTTTAATTTAGAATATAACCGAAATTTTAAAAGTTTTATTATTTAAATAAACTAATAAACTAATTAGAATTATAAAATTAATTAAATATAAACTTTTGTTTTTAGATTATTTTATTAAAGATTTAATAACTAAATAAAAAACTATTATAAAATCTTTATTTTTGAATTAAATATTTAGTTTAAAAAAAATCCGAGAAGATTTAATATTTAAAAAAAATTATATAAATTTAAGATTTTTAAGTTTTTTATAATTTTAAATTAATAAAATTTAATTTTTTTTTAATAAAAGATTTTTTTTTTTTAGATTATAATAAATATATTTATTTTTTAAAATTTTTTATAAATATTTAAAAATATTTAAAATAAAATAATTAGATTTATATTAATTTTAAACTATTTTATAATTTTTATATAATTAATAAAATTTATATTTTTTTAATTTAAAATCTTTTTAAGTTTTTAAATTAAATATTTTATAATTTTTATAACTTTTTAAAAAAATAAAAAAAAAATTATTTTATTTTTAATAAAATTAAATTTAATTTAAATATACTTTTTAGCTTTAGTTATATATATATTTAAAGAAAATATAAAATATAAAGCGGAATTTTTATAAAAAAGTTTAATAATAAATTTTAAAAATTAAAATATTTTTAATATTAAGTTTTTATTATTATATAAAAAAGATTTTAAAATATTTAAAATAAATATAAATATATTATTTTTAAAATTTAAAAATTTATAAAAAGATATAATAAATTTATTTTTAAACTTTTAAATAAATATAAATAAATTAATAAAAAATTTAATTTAACTAAAATAATATTTTTATAAAGTTAAATAATTTATATATTTTAATTATTAAAAAAAAATATAATAAGATTTTGTATTTTTATTAAATATTATTTTTTTAAAATAAGTTTATTTTTAATAATTTAATAAAATATTTATATATTTAAGTTTTTTATATTTATATTTTTTATATTTTATATAAAATATTTTTAATAAATTATAAATTTCGGTTTTATTATTAATAAAAATTTTCGATTAAATATATAATAAAAAAAGAATAAAGTTTTAGTTTTTATAATTTTTTTATATTTAACTATTTTATTAATTTTTATTTTAATTCCGGTTTTTATTTTAATTTTTATATTAATTTCTATTTTGATTTTTATTTTAATTTTAAAAAAATATTAAGCGAAATTAATTATTTTATAAATTATTTCGAGATTATAAAGAATTTATTTATTAAAAATTTATATTTTAAATTTAATTTATAAAACTTATATTTTAAATATTTTAAAAATAAAAATATTTTAAATTAATATTTATAAAATTATAAAATTCTAAAAAATTTTAATTATTATATAATTTTTAAAAAGTTTATATTTATTATATTTTTGTGAATATTATAATTATAATTATATTAGTTTATTTAAAGATAAATTATATTTTTTTTTTATTTTTTTTTTTTATATATAAAGTATTTTTAATTTATTTTTAAATAAAAAAAAAATATTAAATAATTTAAATTATTTAATAAAACTTTTAAAAAGTTTTATAAATAATAATGTTTTTATATAAAACTAAATAATAAAGTTTATTATTATAAATTCTTTTAATAAATATATTTATAATATAATTTAATATTATAATTTCGAAATTATTAAAAGCTAAAGTTTTTTTTATATTTTAAAAATAATTTTTATTATAAGTTTTTTAAAAGATTTTAAAAGTTTTTTAATAATATATTATTAAAGTTTTTGTTTTATTTTATTTAAAAGATTTAATTTTTATTTATATATTTATTTTTATTATATTATTTATAAAAATAAAAAACTTTTTTATTAATTATTTTTTAATAATATTAATATTAGTTTTTATAATAATTTTATAATAATTAATAAGTTTTTCAATTTTTGAAATAGAATTTAAATAATAAATAAGTTTTTTTTTAAAAGTATTTTAATTATTTTAAAAAATAATTTTAGTTTTAAAGTTTTTTGTTTAGTTTTTTTAAAATTATATTTTAATTTAATAAATTATTATAATATAAATATATCTTTTTTAAATTAATTAATATTAATAAAGTTTAAAAGATTATTAAAATTTTTTTTATTATAAATATATTAAAAACTTTTATTTAAATAGATTTAAATATAAGTTTTTCGAATTTTTATTTAAATATAAAAAAAAAAAAATTTTAAATTAAAATTATTAAAATATAAATATTTTATAAAAGAAAAATATTATATAAAAACTAAAACGTTTTAGATCGTTTTATTAAAAAAATTATTAATTTTTAAACTTTATATAAACGATAATAAATATTTTAAAAATTCTAAATTAAATTTTATATAATATTTTTTTTTTTAAAAAGAGATATCGAAAGTTATTTATTATTAATAATTTAGAATTATTTTTAATAAAAGTATTAAATAAAAAATTAAGTAAATAATATAACGTTAAAACTCGAAGAATATAATTACCGAAAAGAAAATTATAACTTAATTCCGAAATAGCGAAAAATTCTAAAAATATTTTAAAAGATTTTATAAACGTAAAAATTATTAAAGAAAAGTTAGAAAATATTTTCTAAATATTTTTAAATAAGATTCCGATATTGAACTAATAGAAATAAATCGAGTTATAGTCGTTTTAATAATTAAAATGTTTAAATAGCTTTAATAATTATAATTGCGCTAGCTTTAAAACTTTAAGAATTAAATTTCTAAATATTAAAAATACAAAAAAAAATAAATAAATATTAGAAAATAACAAGAAGTATTATAACTATAAATCTTTATAAAATATTAATATTCTTTGCGTCGCTCACCAGAAAAATAATTAAGCGGAAGATGATATAGAATTAGAGAAGTATCGACTTAAAAATAAATATATAGGTCCTTGATTGCTTAAAGCACTACCCCTTTTCAGATTGGCTTTGGACAACTGCTGTCTTCCCTACAGGCTAGCCCGTTGCAACATCGGCTTGTCCAACTCTATTCTCCTGCCGGATCAGGTAAGGGAGCATTTAATACTTATGTAACCAACACTGTCACTTGCGTCATCCAGTTTCTTTATGATAGAACCTTAATGACAGAAATAGGCCGTCTTCTTCTCGAATCGCATTTGCAGACTGCAAGGAATGTCTAAACTGCTAATGAATTTATACGCAAGAACTAATATAGCGCTATACACGATTAAAGCGAGTGTTGGTATCTATATTGCAGTTACGCTGTCACATGACTGTTGTCATGTAACATCACTGAGCTGTAAGCAGATTTAAGCGGCTAGTCCCAATTAGGCTTAGCAAGATCTGGCGAAGGGGTATCAACACCAAAGTGTTGACTACCCTTCTTCACTCTTTATATAACATTAAACTACTACTTTACGCAATTAGCATTCCACGAAATCTTAACAGCTGCTTCACGTACAGCGCCATACGAAACCCTCGTTAAAACACCACTTTTAAGCCAGCGCTCGAAAAACGCGTCTAGAGAGATCGACACGAAACCCACTTTCCAGTTACCTACTATTTACTCAACAAGCACTTATTAGTTTGACTTCTAGCTGCGCGCAACTCGAGTTCCACATGCCAGGAGGGCGTTTGTCCAAAAATACTACAGAGGCAACCGCCCTCTGCAGAGCTTTCGGCAAAACGAACGCGTCGACCTAACAAGAACCACTCTCGACGCATTTCAGCAGACGCAGGCTCCCCTTCGTCAGGAAAAAAGGCCTAAGAAGCTACCAGCTCAGGCTACAGTATCTCCTGTAACAGGTGAACCGACAGCGAGAACACCATCTTTACAGCTGTATGCATAACTGGTGCGAAACCCGATTTTCAACCGAGCTCTCGATCAGCGAGTCGACGCGACTTTAGTAACAACCACCACTTAATATAATCCTTAATATCTCAACACCACCTCATTTAGTCAAGTCTAGGCTTGTCCAAAAACGAGTTCCACATGGCAGGAGGCCGTCGATCCAAGCGCTTGGCTGGGACGCTCCTTCAGACCATGCAACACCAAAACGCGTTCGACGCGCCAATGCGAACACTCTGGCCGAAATCTCGAAACAACAGTCCCTACTTCAAGTGGATACACGTCCTAAGCAGAAACCTACAAAGCCAATTGATCCTCCGGAGGCTAGTCCAGAGCCTGTCGAAGTGATAACCCCCCTTCCAGTCGATCTAGCGTTGCCGTCGTCTCCTCCGGTGCTTTAAAAATCCCCTCTTGTGATCATGTCGCACGTCGAAAAGCGCTCGACTGGAGCATAAATTGGGGGGTGCCTATGGCTGTATATATAGGGCCTCGAAAAGCCCCTGAATCGGGGGATTTGGGGGCCGGGGGTTTACCACTGGCTGCGACAGATCAACAGCTCACCTGTTCGAGCGTCGAAGAACACGCCTGTTACTCCTTGCCCTTCCTCAAGCTGTTACCCTGAGTAACAACCGCAAATCGATGGCAGCTCAACAGAAAGCGGGAGGTGCCGCTACTCAAGCACGAAAGGATGCTCAGGCCGCAAGACGTGAGCTTGATGCGGAGTTGCAGTGGCAGTTCAAGATGACGCAGATGAGGAATTTGCTAGGGAGGTGGATGCTGCGGTTCAGAAGAGAGGTGAGGGTTTAACTAGGCCTATTGGGCGGGAGGGAAGTGGTGGAGGTGCAGCTGGCCTATAACTACTCCGACGCTGGCAGTGAGGAATAAAAGGGTGAGGAAGGCAGCGGAGAAGTGAGAGCCTCCTGTTAAGGGCTCTAAGCGTCGGAAGAAGAAGTTGATCCTACAGTTGAAGGCACCCTGGCACACTATGTTTCAGTTTTCATTACACCTGTTGTCGACGGCAATCGCATGATCAACGATACCTACAATCGTAACGTCAATATCAACGACGTGTTCCGCCCAAGCTGGGAGACCTTGAACGCCTGGCTATATATCAGGTGATGGGGCAGCCGGCGACGAGTCGTGGGTATGTAGGGGGTGCGGGAAGTTCGATCCCGGTGGAGTATCGGGGGTTGTCTTGATGGTTTATGGATGAGGGATGGAGAAAATCACCTGATTTCAGGGGCTCTCCGAGCCCCTATATATACAGCCATAGGCACCCCCCAATTTATGCTCCAGTCGAGCGCTTTTCGACGTGCGACATATACTTACCTCAACGTCACGATCGTCTACGGTCGTAAATCGGGCGCGAAAACGAGATCAGGTGATGAAGCGCCGCCGCTACCTGTAACGGGTAGTGGGTAGAGAGGTACCAAAGGGAGATTGATCCCGGTAGTGTATCAAGGGTTGCCTTGATGGTCATTAGGATGATTGATTCATGAACGATTTACAAGTTGTGATGTAGAGAGAGTGAGGGAAAGGGAGGGAAGTGGATATTTGAGCAAGTGAGAAAGGAAAGGATACTTGCTGGAGAGCGCGGGACGTTTTGTCGTGGATGGGGAAGGAAGAAGAGGATATGGATCGGCCCCGATGATGCGACGAGAACGAGCTCAAGGTGTATGTCTATTTATGGCATCGTGGAAGTGATAGAGCGTGGTGCAGAGGTTGCAGTAGAGGACTAGCTTAGGGGTTGCCTTGATGTTTTGGTGTTGGGTGAAGGGATTATTTTTTGGGATGGGATGAAGTATTTTTTGGGATTGGAGAGTGAGGGGAGGCCAGTGGATATTTGGGCAAGAGAGGAGAGGAAAAGATATAACTCCTCAATCCCAGAAGCGAGGGACTCTCTGTCATGCAGGGGGAAGTAAGAAGAGAATATAGACTTAGCCTCGATGATACGACGAGACGAGGTTGCAGTAGGTGAACTTGATTTAGACGAAGAACTGTTATAAACTGAGATGGGATGGAATGAGATGGGATTCTTTGGGATGGGTTGTTAGAAAGGCTGTAAGATGAATGCAAGTCCCTGATTTAGGAATAGATATATATATATATACAATTAATCAACCAATCAATTGACGATTAATCTACTATACGAAGTATTAGGGTAATGAGGTAGGAGATGTTGTCGAACCCCCTTTTCAAGCAAGAGAAGAGATAGCAGTCACGGGGCCATGTTAAGACGTACTTGAATCGACTTTTAACTGACCTCACCAGCTTATGCAGTTCTTCTTGCTAGATCAAACATCTCATAAAGCCTTCCCGCTGTTTCTTGAACTCATGTCTACGATTTCTAAACCTCGTGGGTAATTTCTTTTTGGGGGGGAAGGGGGGCGATTCCACAAAATCACCACCCATGATGTAACTAGACCAGTGAGCATAGAAAATATAATACTACTTGATTGCTTGGTAGTAAGATTCGATTTGCTAGTGGAGACCTGGGCTGGCGACAGGAGGGTAACAGGCGATTAATCGTGCTCCTTATTCTTAAGGAAGCGGGAGCGAGCAGGATCGTGAAATAGCCTAAAATCATGTATAGGATTTAGTATCTCTTCAATGTTGAATTAGCAAAAATATGTTGCATTAAAACTGACGTTGCCTCTCCCATTTCAGTGAAGCCAGAAATATTAAAACCTCGGACTATCACAGAAACATCAAATAGAAAGGTTTCCATTTGCTAGGTAAGCGAATTCTTGCCCATGTTTACAGGAGCGGATTTACGCGGCGTTTGCCATTTTTCGCAATGCATAGAACCGCCGGAGGCGCCGCCATAGACTTCTGATTGGCGACATACATTATGATCGGATCAACCTCACCTGCGACTCAGCCGCACAGAACCTCCTGTCTACTCGCATCAACTTCATTGCTCACTCACTGCTCGGCAGACCTGCTGCATCGCTCAACCTTGAGACCGAAGTTCAATCAACAGAATCGTCTACAATGGATGCATCAGGGAACGCTATAGGTCAGTGTCTCGTCAACACTTGAGACCTCGGCCTTACCTCTGTCACAGTATCTACTCCAACCTCAACGCAGGTCTCCTGGCAGACGATCCTCTGGATCTTGATCACGCTCGCAGCGAACACCATGGCTCAACCGTGTGGCAAGGTTCTTAGCTTCGACAGCAGATATCGCATTTATATGCGCTCGTCACCGCTCATTTGTATCGCTGATGCCATCTCAATCCCACTGAACCTTCTCATTCTGAAGCTCCGGCTCAAGCTTCCCTGGTCAGCGTGTTTAACAACCCTCATCCACAGCAGATTTGGCGCTGAAAAAGAAGGCGAGGCTTGGAAAGCTTGGAAGTTCACGACACCGTTGCGTTGGTTCTTTTTTATTCTTGGACCTCTGGGCCCTGGAATAAAGATGCTTTCAATGGATGGGATACCGTGGTCGAAAATTTGGGGACTAATGTTCCTTGTCTCGTTTTCTGTAACTGAGTTGCTTGTTGTCTTGGCTTGGAAGATTGATAGCCTCGAAGGCCTAGGCCGTACGGCCGCATCGCAGACTCTCGACGATAACGGAGTGGTTTTGTTTTCTGCAGCACTGGGGGTTCAAGTGCTTGTTTCCATTGATTGCACATTCAGGCTGCTATCGCTCCCCATGCCCTCCCTTTTATCGAATCCTATTGCCAGCGGCTTCGACCTTTTATGGGAGCTGCTACCGTTCACCATGCCCTCCCTCTTATCGAATCCTGTTGCCAGGGCCTTCGTCATTTTATGGGAGACGCTATGGCTCTCTTTTGCTGTTCCAGGAATGATATGGGCGACCTGGGACGATTACTGGGAAATCGACCTCGGCGACCTCCTCGGCCGACTCTTTGTTGCAGTCTTTGCCATATTCGCTGCTGGAGTCTTCTCGAGTCACAAGTCAGCAATCGTCGACACGCTCATTCTATATATCATCGTAGCATTTGTCTTCTTAGTCTCACGGTCACTTGCATGGCTCAGCAGTAGAGCGCCCGCTGATGTGGTGAAGGTGCTCTGTATAACGATACCTGAGGAAGATACTGACGGTCGTCGAACATCCGATGTCTTCGATCCAGAAGGAGCACTATTGTTGATATTCTTTCTTCTGAGCTTAGTCCTGTGCATATCGTGGTACGCATCTCGCTACAATCCAACTGGGACTTTCAACCCGCCTTGGACATCCGTCTTTGGATAAATGGCTTGTAACGAGGGTCTGGTCTGAACGTTTTCCGCTCCACAGCTATGGAAGAGCTGCAATTCCTAGAGAGCATTTGAGGCTCCGATATGAGGTATGAGTTCTTGTTGATTCTGGATTAAGGAAACGAGTAATTGGCATGGAACTTCCGCTGAAGTTTGAGAAAAGTGGGCAGGGCTTGAAATTTTAAAGATGAAGATGGAGAGACCAAAGATATGGTGACTTGGAGGATGAAGAAGCAAAAGAGGCGAACCTGTATGAGCAATTCATCGAGTTCCGCGAACTTTTTACCAGAAAGAACTAGAGGCGAGCGCGAGTTCAGGGCGTGCGGGCGCCATGGGCGATATTATAGGCCATACTACAGGGCATACTACAGGGAGTGGGGCTTGTAGGTTATTACTTTAAAGTACTAATGGGTGTTTTGTTCTTGGATCCTTGATTTTGGATCCTCGTTCCTGGCGTTTTTGTTCCTAGCGTTCAGGTCTCGGAGTAATCGGCTGCTCCACGGCCGATACCTGCTTGTACTAGTTATTGGTTACGGGATATAGATATTTGAGAGGTGTTTAGGGAGAGGGTCTATACGGGAAGGGAGGGGGTTTGAGGATATACTTTTTAAGCGGGCGAGACCTAGGCTGGCGACAGGGGAGTAAAAGGGAAGTTAATCGTGCTCTTTATCCTTAAGGAAGCGTAAGCGAGCAGGGTCGCGAAATAGCTTAGAACAAAGTATAAGTTTTAGCAAAAATATCAAAAAAATTAAGTCCTTTAATAATAGGGAAGAAGGGGCTCGTTTTAGTTCTTGTTTTAGCTTGATAGTATTGCTAGTAATAAAAGACATTTAAAGATAAATTAATCTAAAATCCTATCTAGAACTTCCTTTCTAAAAAGACTTGACGTTTTAGGATAGCTTCCCGGATCTACATAAGGATGTTTTGATCGTCTCTCCTATAGGGTTCATCCTATTACTTCTTCTCATAAATGCCTACCCATTCTCCCCAACCTATCACAGCCCCTTCAGCCTCGCCATGAAAGCTGTTTGTCGTTGGGAATTCACTCAACGACCCCGAATCCACAGTCCTGGCTAATGCTATCACTTGGAAGTGTATCCTGTGCATACTCTTTGGTGGCCTCCATACCTTCCCATCCAAATCGCCGTACTTAAACCCTCCAACGAGGCCTCGTTCCGCGACCCGAATCCGCTCAAACCTGCCCTTCTTATCTTTTACAATATCGTTTGCACTGATCATGGTCTTGTGCGGCGGAATGACATAATAGATGCCTATAGCTCGCGGACTCGAACCAAAAGTGGTGGCGGCATCCAGATCCTCGACAACGACAAGATACTCCTTAATCCTCTCCAGCCTTTGCACAAGGACATCGTCCTTTTCTTCCTCCTCGAAGCGCCAGGTCAGCGTTGGAAACAGTTCTGCTGGTGTATCGGCTGCCGCGATGCTGTTCAAGTTTCCGACTTGGCCGGAGGGTCCACAATCGGGAGCAGAGACCTTGATAATAGGTGGTGTTTGACGATGGTATCTGAAGATATCTCTATCGCGTGTAAATAGCTTCTCTACCGGACCAGGACTATCAAGTTTGTTCTTTGAAGAGAAAAATGATGGTGCCATGTTGGTGACCAACGATGGAATCGTGGGACTCTAACGGGACGACTAGCAGAGCCCCTGGAGCCTAAGCTATCCTTGGCAAAAGCTTATCTGACCAAAAATAGTGTACTGCAGTGTGAGCAGCCGGAGTAGAGGCAAGTCTACTGAGATAGTTGGTGAAGCCGAGGCCCAAATCCTAGTGAGCGTTGATTGCGAGCAGGTTGACCTTCGTAATAAGGAGCGAAAGAAACTGGGGGCAAAGCGAAGAGGCGCAAGGCCATTTCATGGACTCGGTAAGACGGCAATACGGCCGTGCCGATCATGCAACCTAACCATATGACGCAGGTGACTGCGCGAAAGCGGATGCCTGGTCAGCAATGCCTAAATAGGAAGCTAAACAATACGTGATGACCCGCTTGCACTTGATTACTAACCATTTTTTCCGACCCTCATAAGAGTAATAATTAGATTGAAAAATACCTGGTTAAACCTCTGAGTTTTTGGTGTTTCTGGCCCGTGCCTCACAAATTCGGGCAACCACTGGTGGTGTATTCGGTACTGCTTAGTCAGGGGTTTATCAGGGATCACAGCAGGCCCGAGGATCTGCCGGGTAGACGACTTGGAGACCTCTCACGCCTAGATCGATGCGCTCTGTTTATAAGTCGATTGATACCGAACAAAACACCTCGGAAACTTGAGTTCGCGTCTCTGTTTTCTGAGGGATCTCGCTATAATAAAGCCCTGATTTTGATCCTAGTAAGGAAAGCATCAGGAGCCTCTAATTTCCCTTGTTTATGATCTTCCCTTGCTAATATCCTTCGCTCAGAAACCTGTAATTAATACAGAAGATGTAAATAATTGCTTCGATTTTAGGGTAGATTGAAGAAGGGTAAGGCCAACTTTTTTCACTCTCGTATGGTTTTGCTGTTATTTGTTAGTCGGGTTTTAATTGTTCACGGGTTTGTTGTATTAAATTATGAGGATAGTGTGTCAGTTGAAATTTCCTTATTCTTTACTGGTAGAATTTCAGTAATTGGCAAAGGCATAGGGATAGAGTCTCCGGCGAGAGTCAATCGAGGATTTGCCGGAGCCAGAAAAGCATCTCCATACCGCTTAGATGTCTCGAACCGGTTTTTGGCTCCTTCTTAGTCTTTTGGTTGCCCATTTCGGCTCTTAGTATGGCGGAGTCCTTCAAGCCTGACGTGCTGCAGCAATTTTTGGCTCAATATTACTATTTCAGGCACCATTGGTCTGTGATGATATCACCTCAAATAG
>Ga0302221_10000282_pt1 | contig 40546 bp, 29 predicted proteins | sample II_Palsa_E2_1_FD_193517 | JGI IMG/M metagenome (GOLD analysis project Ga0302221, IMG submission 193517) | Peat permafrost microbial communities from Stordalen Mire near Abisko, Sweden - II_Palsa_E2_1 | ecosystem: Environmental > Terrestrial > Soil > Palsa > Peat permafrost | place: Sweden... | reverse complement strand
GGCAAAATTTAGTCTAGATCGCACAATATGTAATAGAAAAATCTTAAAATATGTCTAGTGCGCCCTATACTGTTATCGATAGTAGTAATTTTAAAAATTAAAAAAGCAGATTAAGACCAACTTTATATGAAATATTGTTTCTAATCAGATCTTCACAAGATAGTATAAATTCAACCTTTTTTGACCTAAAAAGGTGCATCAACTACAATTTTTTATGGTACTACACTATACAACAAGTAGGTATCTAGTATAATTTGATTTGTATAGGTTCAATACAAGCAATGTGCTAGGCTTTTAGTACTACCGACGACGACACAGTAAGGGCGCCGTCGGTAAACCCACGTGGAACTTAACACTAAAATAAGAAAAACTATTTTGTGCGTAGCTGGCCTGTATTCTCCCGCAAGTTTTATATTATATTTATTTACCATCTAGGCACTAATTACAGGCCGTGATATTGTCAGCCAAAAATAAACTGGATCTAATGTTGGTTTAATTATTCGTCATAAAGATATGTCTCAATTTCCAAATTATTTATCAATACATCATTAATACGTAAAAAATTACTAAAAATGAGCCAAAATACCACATCATCAAATAACTTTTCTCTTGTTTTAAATTTATAATATACTGGGATGTCATCTATAAATAAATTTTCGGAAATTTGCACCCCAAACGTCTGCGCATATAATGGTGAATTCCACGTGATTATTTTGCTAATTTCAGGCTGTAATTTAATACTAGGAAACTCTGGGGAAAGTTGCTTTGCCATAAAAAAATGATATAATCGATCAAACAAATAACCTTCCCTATATTTCCCAAAAAATGAGGAAATTTTACCAGTTTCATGTTTTATTGTGAATGGTTTATAATTTTTCTTTTTTGTAGGATGTTTCCTGGCCATATAAGGGAAATTCTTTGTCAAAAGAAGCAAGTATAAAAATTGTGATTGTCGTATTTCTATGCCTTCAATTCCGGCTGAAAGCATGGAAAATCTAGGACTTACAGCGCAATTTAAGTTTGACGCTACTGTCAAAAATAAATTTTGAGATATTAAATTAAAGTAGTTTTTTGCTAAAAACATATGTAAATAAGGGAAATTAACCTTTAAGTTCTTGATAGTCTATAAAATCAATAGATTTACCAAACCTATATAAGACTATAAGAATCCCTAATCCAATGGCTGATTCTGCAGCAGCTAAAATTACAAATACTAAAGCATAAATTTGACCTTTTGGATCATTTGTTGCCAAAGATGTCAATATGAAACACACTACAATCCCAAAATACATTAATTCGATACATAGCATTGTAATCAAAAAATTTTTTCAGTTTAATAGAAGCCAAGAAAATCCTATAAAAAAAATTAAAATAGAAAAGTCAAATCAAACACATCAATTTGCTGTTTCCAGAAAAAATACGTTTTGATAAATGTTTTTGTTTACTGATCAAATAGTCCCTAGCATATTTAAAAAATGAAAATTAGTTTATATAAAACACTATTTCCGTCTTTTTTTTGCATGACGTGTTCCGTTATGTGGGACCGGTATTTTTTGTTCGATACGACGGATATTCAACCCATATTTTATGAAGCCTTTCATAGTTTCTTTTTTTTTTTTACCGCTACCATACAAAAATAGATTAAATTGTCTTATTCCAAATTTCTTAAATTTTAACGCGGCAACTTCGCCAATTGTTGCATTAGCCATTGGAGAAGCTTTTTTAGATCCTGTAAAACCACAAAGGCCTCCCGATGTGTATGTCAAAGTTCTTGATGTTTTAATAGAATTAGAAATAGGGTCAGTAAATCGCTGCCCTTTCAATACTCCATAAAATGTTTTAGAAAGATTTATAAAAGTATTATTATTACTTATAGTTATAGTAATATTATTAATTATTCTGATGTGCTTGGATTTTTTTTTTGGCCAGATAACTTTTATCTGAGTCAAGTGTTCTCGACGTTTATAAACAGGTTTTATTTTTGTCACTACATCGAGCATACTATTCTAAGAATACAATAATTTTTTATAAAAACACTTATCCTATTTACTCACAGATCAGACCCGGGGTTTCGGTTTCAGCGAACGCCACCAATTAAAAATCACTTGCACCGCCGATAATTGATCTAATCTCTAACTATGAGCACTTTCAATGGTAGCAGAAATCCTGCCAATCACTAAAAGCATAGGTTATATAAAGCCCTAAATCTAAAGTCAACAGCTTTATGATGGCTTGCTCTTCAAAACCCAACATAATAACTATCATTAGAGACAGTAATACTTCCAATACTAATACTCTACTATATATGATAAAATAAACACCATCAGCAGGCCGCTGTGGGCCATTTATGACTAGCTGCTCACAAACCAAATTGGTAATCAATTTTGGTCTTGTTTTATAAAAATCAAAAAGATCATCAAATTCAGCCTCCAATACGTAATAATGCTATTTAAAAGAAGAGCGAAGTTGTTTATACGCTCACGAAGTCTACCCGCGTAACCACGCATATAATATCGAAGTTTTGATCTTGATATTCAGTCTGCTTTAACCGACTTCTGGTATTATTTGTTGGTTTTTGTAAATGTTAAAAATAGATATCAACAATATTGAGTGTTAAATAGGCAATTGCAAAAAAGAAAAAAAACATATTGGAACCGGGGGGTTACGAGGTGGCCGACCTAAGTTTTTAACTATTATTTGAATTTTTCTTTACGTGGGCATGTGGTTTAAATTTTTTAGCTAAAATTCGTTGAAGAGATTTTGCTGGGTATGCCATTTCTCATATATTTATTTTAATAAATATATTAAACAATATTTCATATAAAGTTGGTCTTAATCTGCTTTTTTAATTTTTTAAATTACTACTATCGATAACAGTATAGGGCGCACTAGACATATTTTAAGATTTTTCTATTACATATTGTGCGATCTAGACTAAATTTTGCCCAAGATCGCCATAAAGCATTCTAGAGTAAATAGAACTTTAAATCTCAAAGTGACATTTAAACTGCTGTTACTGGAGCATTTAGTAATAGATACTTAATAAAATACAATGGTCTAAACTAGATTTACATAAAAATAAGCTAGAATTCAGATCTAACATAATATATTATCGATAAAGTTTTTGGTGTGTATACTTGTTTATGGTATAACAGGTTAATTATTTATTATAGCTTTTCGGATATTTGTTAAGTACATGTATAAGATTAGTTATAGTAAGCTTGGAGGTGCATCGCGGCACATAAACACGTATACTATCAATAATTTGGTCTTAGGAATTTATATTAAATTCTTTTGAAGAGTGTTTGCTACTTATATGCTGTCAGTAATTAACAATCCACGACTTAGCTATACAACAGTACTTATGGTTTAAATAGTTGTTGAACCGATCGTCGTTTTTACCCGGTCCTCTCGTACTAAGGATAAGACTTCTCAAATTTAAAAAGCAACCTACGGTAGATAGGGACCGATCTGTCTCACGACGATCTAAACCCAGCTCACGTACCATTTTAATCGGAGAACAGCCGAACTCTTGGAGTCAGTTTCAGCTCCGAGCGATGGCGAGCCGACATCGAGGTGCCAACCAAATCCTTCTATGTGTACTATCCAGAAATATCAGCCTGTTATCCCCAGCGTACCTTTTATCCGTTGATCGATAGTCGTTCCATGAGGAACTACCGGGTCACTATGGCCGACTTTCATCCCTGTTCGACGAGTAAGTCTTACAGTCAAGTAAATTTAATACCATTACGCGCAACGCCTAGTGAATACTAAGCTGAATTCTCCTTTGCACACCCTCGTTACTTTTTAGAAGGCGACCGCCCCAGTCAAACTGACAACCATGCACTATCTTGTTTAAAAAAAACTTTTAAACAATGAGTCCTAAAGACATTAAAGAGTGGTATTTCATTTGGAGTTTCCGTTATTGACTTGCATCAACACGTCATAAACTAACACTTATTCTACACAGTAAATCTTTAAGTACAATACAAAGTTACAGTAAAGGTGCACGGGGTCTTTCCGTCTAGCCGCAGGGTATTCCGCATCTTCACGGAAAGTTCAATTTCACTGAGACAATATTGGAGACAGTAGGAGAGTCATTATACCATTCATGCAGGACGGAACTTACCCGCCAAGGAATTTCGCTACCTTAGGACCGTCAGAGTTACAGCCGCCGTTTACTAAGGGTTCAATTTGATGCTATCACATTTCCTTTTTACTTTTTAGCACCGGGCAGGTATCAGACCTTATACATCATTTTGCAATTTGGCAAAGTCTTGTGTTTTTATTAAACAGTTGCTCTCCCCCCTTACGTGCCACCACCAGTTTTTTAATGTAACTGTGGGTCCTCCTTGTTCCGAAGTTAGAGAGTCAATTTGCCGAGTTCCTTCAATACTGTTATCTCAATCGCCATAGTATGTCCTACTAATTCACCTGTGTCGGTTTACAGTACGGTTCATAAAAAGTTCTTTTCCAGGTCTCTTATATCTTGCAAATAAATTTTTACCGCCAATTTATCTCAAGACACAAAAGACGTATCAATTCTTTTATAGTAATGGAATAATTCAATAAGGTTTTAGCCTTACCGACTAACCATTAGCTCATCAATTAATGCATTAGCATTTATTTTAGGGCCCGACTAAGTCTACGCAGAAATAAACCTTAACGTAGAAAACTTTGAATTTTAGGCGACACCAATTTTCAATTAAGTGGTGTTAAATTCGTTACTCATGTCAGCATTCGCACTTTTAATAAACAATTTTTAGCTGTCGCTAAAAGATGCTAAATTAACTATAGGCAAAAAATAAAACATAGTGCATGTATAATTTCTACCTAGTTAAGATATTACTATAAATATAAAACGTTCCACTACCATAAAATTTTTTTATATTTCTATTTATAAGAAATAAATTTTATTCTTAGCTTCGGTGAATTGTATTAGTCTCACAACATTTTCGACGCTAACCCACTAAACCCTATTGAGCTAGAACGCTTTCTTTAAAGGAGAGCGGCTATCAGGCCCACCTCTTAGTTTTCATCGCAGGAATTAACCGCCTCCGACACACTTACCAATTATTTAGAGACCTTAGCATAAGATCTGGGCTGTTTCCCTCTCGACTTATGACCTTAGCACCCTAAGTCTGTGCTTTTCTTAATCTGGGTTTTCGGAGTTTCCATAGACGCAGCTAAAAGTGTTTTAGACTTCCCACGCATTTAGAGTGCTCTACCCCCCAGCAGAGATACATCACCTCTGACTACATTTTTTCAAAAAGCTCTACTTAAATAGATTTCGTGGAAAACCAGCTATTACCAAGTTTGATTAGCCTTTCACCCCTATTCGCAGGTCATCCCCGGATTTTGCAACATACGTGGGTTCGATCCTCAAGCTTGGTCGGCCATCAATCTGCCTACGAATAGATCACTTGGTTTCGGGTTTAATTAAACTAACTTAAAGAGATATTTGCTATCTACAATGTTAAACAAAAATACAGTTTAAGTATTCTATGTTTTCCTGTTATTTTCACTTTCGTTACGCCTACTTTAATCAAATTAAGCTCGCTAGTCTAATTAGGTTGCTGACCCATTATACAAAAGGTACATTGTAATAGTCTTAATATTTCCAATTGATTGTTTATCCAAAAAATTCAGTTAAGATGACCATAAAAGATCATCTACATTCATTGTTCATTTCGATTTCTTTTCATGCCTTAAAAGGATCTTTTTCATTTTTCCCTCACGGTACTAGTCCACTATCGCATATTTTTTATAAGTTAACTTCGAGGATGGTACCCCGCTCATCATTCCAATGATCTATGGAATTACACTCTAGTCAAATTTTTATTTGCTACAAATAGGCAATCACAGGTGTGACACCCTCTTTGCTGACGGTCTTCTTTTAAACCGCCGTACTCTTTTTTAATTCTGTTTTTACCCTACTTGCAGAGTATATTTGACTGTTTTTGGCCGAGTTCGCTCGCCACTACTATCGACGACTCTATTGATTTATTTTCCTATGGCTAATAAGATGTTTCAATTCACCATGTTTTTAATTTACTATTAATTTCTTTTTCGGAAATTGACCGTTCATCAGCACAGTAAGCTTCACCGTCGTCACCTTTCGTTTTTTGAATACGTCCATTAAAAAATAGCAAAATCTCCGTAAACAGACATCCTGTATGCTTAATATTTTTATATGTGCTTCAGTAAATGTTCATACTTTTCCCTAATTTAGGTATCTATAATCACATTAGTAGTCAGTCTAATTAGTTTTTCAGGACTACTTTTTTATTTTTTTATAACGTTGTCTTATGTATTTTGTCGCTGACCATTTTATACAAGTTTTAATATTTCTTTACCCAGCGGCACGTTCCCGTACCTCTACCTTGTTACGACTTCGTTCCAGTCAGTACCCCAACTGACGCCTAGCGATCAATTTGCGCATAAACATACACAAACCACCTCTCTAACTTGAGGCCAGGGCCCTCCCAGACCGTGACGGGCGGTGTGTACAGAGCTCCAGTACATATTCACCGCAACTTTCCTGATTTGCGATTACTAGTGATTCCTCCTTTATGCCTTCAAGTTGCAGAAGACAATCCGAACTAAGGAAATTTTTAAAGATTTGCTTGAAAATTTCTTGCCTCTTACTGTTCATTTCCATTGTAGCAAATGTGTAGCCCAGTTTACATAGGCCATGATGATTTGACTTAATCCGCGCCTTCGTCAGATTTTTCATCTGCAGTCTATTTAACCCAATTATATAGGTGCATTAAAACATAGCACACAGTTAGGAAAATGGAATATAACTTTTCTATTTTATCTATCTTTTGTTACACAGGGCGTACACACCAGAAGTATGTACTATGTTTCTATGGTATGAGCCCCCAGAGGGGGGGTGAGGAGCCCAAAGTAAATCATTCGAAAAAAATGCACTACTGTACGCTCTGCATCCATCCATATATCCTCATGCAGACTCGATTTTTTTTTCGAATAAAGTCCTGTTTCCAACAATAGGGTATACGGGTTTCGCTCGTTCATAGCAATTAACCATCCATCACAGAACACGAGCTTACGACAACCATGCAACACTTGTATCAAGATCTAATATACCGTTTGCACCTTAAATAGATATTATCCACTTAAAATACTTGAATATAATTCTCTTGCTATACACAAACTGGTAAGATTATACGAGGGTCATCAAATTGAACCACATGCTCCACCACTTGTAAGAACTCCCGTCAATTCCCTTGAGTTTCAACCTTGCGATCGTAGTACCCAGGCGGCATGTTTAACGCGTTAGCTGTAAGCCTCATATCTGAAATATCAAGCTTTAACAAGCATTGTTTACAGCATAGACTACCAGGGTATCTAATCCTGTTTGCTCCCTACGCTTTCGTACCTCAGCGTCAGTTAACCCTAGAGGGATGTTTTCACTTTTGGCGTTCCTTCCAGAATTGGTAAATTCTACTTTTTCGCTGGAAGTTCCTCCGACATGTGATTAACTCAAAGTGCAATAATCTAAAAACCAATTCTCAGATTACGACCCTAGAATTTCCGGTGAAATTTTAGGCACCGCCTACGTACCCTTTACGCCCAGTAAGTATGAATAACGCCCGCACCATCTGTATTACCGCGGCTGCTGGCACAGATTTAGTCGGTACTTCTTTTGCAGATACCGTCATTATCATCTCTGCCGAAAATGCTTTACAGCGCCAATGCCTTCGTCACATACAAATTCTCACTAGGTCAGGCTTTCGCCCATTGCCCAATATTCCTCACTGCTGGCCTAATATGACAGGCTCGAACCTTATTCCAGTTCCGATGTGGCTATCCGTTCTCCCAAACCAGCTATAGATCGTAAGCTTGGTAGAGCCATTACCTCACCAACTACTTAATCTCCCAATGGCCGATCTTAACAGCGAATACTTCTTTACACAATTAATCAATGATACCAGCCTAAATTTTCTAGTTGCTAGCTTTTATTTTCTGCCAGAGAGCACAATGCTTTTTTCGGTTCAGGAAAATAGGTTGTTCGTTCGTTGAACGTCTCTGGAAAACTAAAACTATACTTATTCGGTCTTATGGCTTTGTGCCCTGGTATTAACAAGACTCTTTCATCGCGTAATATTGTGTTTATCTTGGATTTCACCCTATGAATATTACCAAGGCTGTTTAGTTACGTCTCCACTGTCTTATTCACCCGGTCGCCACTCAGACTCTAAATAAATTTTACTTCATTTGGTCCACGTAAACTCGCATGTGTAGAAAGTAGAATTCCAGCGTTCACTCTGTACCGGGATCAAATACATCACTTTCCATAAAGTTTAATTTTAATTTATTACCTACTTTAGTTCTAAACACTTAAACTATTCTACTACAAAACAACATTTTGTACACATAACAATATATAGCGCTCATTAGTTAATTCATTTATAAAACAACGAAAACATATGTTCGTGGAAAGGCAATTCATAATCTTACCTAACGCCGCTTGACAGGCGTTAGGGCAGGAGACAAATATTTGTCTCAAAAACTAAAATGATTACAGTTTTTGAGACAAGGCTCTCATTTCTGCCCTATGGCAACCTTGCATAAACGTCAGCATCAATCTTGTCGCCATTTACTTCATTCCAGAAGCTTTTGGTATTGTAGCTCCTGTACAGCGACGGCACTTTTTACCTTCTCTAATAGTAACGCATTTTCTTGTATTACAGTCCCCAAATGGTCTTTGCTAATTATGATCCATTCTATTGAAACTTTTAAATACCAGAGCGTTACTATTAGCAATAGGCATAAGAGCAAGTTTGATATAAAAAAATAAAACTTAGAATCGTTTGTGAAATAAAGGTATATTTCTAAACAAATTAAACATAATACTAGTATAACCGCTGTTTTTTGTAAAAATTTAAAAATGTCAAAATAGGTAATTATGGAATAGTTAAAGAAATCTATATAAGAGACATCACATTTGTTTATAAAACCCTTTAACTTGCAATTTTTAATAAAATCATCTCTTACGGCATTTAACGAGTCAAGCCCCGGTTTATATTTCATAAAATCCGGATCATCGTTAAGCTTTTTCCATATCCTCTTTAGATGGTAAAGATTGTCATAATGTTCATATCAACGCTTTTTGTATTCCTGAAGTTCATATAAATGGTGATTCGAGCTTTTGGTAGAAAGGAACGTTTTCGAGCCTATGGTTCGATATATCACTGCTATAGCAGGAATATATACGATAAAATGTCATCGCAGGCGTACAAAGTCCTGCAGTGGTTTGCTATCTCGTTTTATATCGTTTATAATTTTATTCAACATGTTGTTCATTTACGCGCACCTAAGCTTTACCCAGTTGACTCAAAACCCCCCTCAAAGCCCTGGTCTTAACTAAAAGGTTATTGCGTATACAATTATTTAATATGTACCAAATAATTGTTTCGGATTAAAACCTTGTATTAATCCTCGTCAGTACGCGATCATCGTTGAATTTTAGTACAATTTAAATTTTGTGACAGTTACTAATATACGCACATGTTGCGCTAGAAACCTGTGTGGATTTTAAATGTCGTAGATGAAAGGGGCTTTTAAAATTCTATGTAAACAAGACTAAGATAAAAGTGTTGCTACATATTTTTTTTAACAGAGCTTTTATTAACTCTTACATTTGCAGTAAACTTTAAGGCGTATTATAGTCCTTTAAAAGATAATTAAAGCTATTTAATTTGTAACTAGTCAGTTCAGTGCGTTTAATGCAGTCACGGCAAATTAATATTAACGCAACTGTTAAAGGTATGATTGACAAAATCCCGCCGATTTTTTGTTTTAAAGTTAGCATTTTCAACAAAATATTTAGAAAACCTATTTTTAATAACTTTCCTGGCTTCAAATACAACACAGCATATAATTCACATCAAAGCTTTTATCAATACCGTAAATAGTACTGTTAATAAGGTATACGTAGAACTGTGTAATATTTAAACATATTATGTTAAAAACAAGGCTCTTTAATTTAATTTTACCCTAAGTACATCAAATATTTAAACCCTGCTTAGCCTAAATAACAATGTTGCTTAACCTCAGCTTTACTTCATTCGTAAAATATCACCAATAACTAAGCTTCTTTATACCGAACCATCTCTTTTTTAGAAAATTTATATAAAATATTTTTAAAAAACAATATACCACTTATATGTTAATTTCAAAAATTAACTTTCATGCTCTTTCACAACGGTTGTCGCGGGCCCGATTCGAACGTGCGCCTAAGGGGCATGAGCCCTTTGTGCTTCCTTTACACTACCACGACTTAGTACGTGTGAAATTTATTTGTTTAATCATTTTACGTAATCTTCTTTAAGAGTACCTTCTACTACGATAGGCATAAAAGCGTGGTTAATACCGCATAATTCACTACATTGACCGTAAAAAATACCTAATCTATTAATATAAAGACTAACTTGATTTAAACGCCCTGGACATGCATCCATTTTAACGCCTAATGACGGAACTGCCCAGCTATGTAAAACATCACTTGAAGTTATTAATAATCTTATACTTGTATTTACTGGTAATACAACCCTATTATCAACTTCTAACAACCTTAATGCTCCAGTAACTAAATCGTCTTCCGTAATCATATAACTATCAAACATTATACTTTCATCAATAGAATTGATAGCATAATCTGAATATTCATATGACCAATATCATTGGTGTCCGATAATTTTTAATGTAACCTTAGGGTCATGTAATTCATCAATCGAGTATAATAGGGAAAACGATGGGGTTGCAATAATTAATAAAATTATAGTAGGTATGTAAGTTCAGATTCTTTCTATGTTTGTATGATGTTGAAATGAAAAACGTAATGTCTTCAGATTCGTAGACGAAAAATGTCATATGATTCGTATTAAAATTCACAACACAAACGTTACTATAATAATTAAAAATATCATTATATCATGATGCAAATCTATAATTTTATCCATCGTTTCCGTTGCAGGATTTTGGAAATTTATTTGTCAGTTACTTGCAAAAAAATCTTTGATCAAAGGAATGTATTTTTCTTGGTCTTTTAGAGGCACGAAATATTTATGGACCTCATACAGTCAAGCGCCCCCGTCTATGCTATCCGGAAAGCTGTAAAAAAAAACGTTTTCATGTCGTTCAGGAAAATGTAACTCTATAAACTTATCCTCAGACTCTAAGTTAAATATATCAACATAAAGTCTACCTCCTGCGTCCATAGTGCGTGTTAGAACACGGTTTCCGTCTTCCGCAATCACTGCCTTTCAACCATTTCTATCAATACCTCGCTGTCGTAAATCTTCCATTGCGATAGCAATTTTCTCCTCAGAAAACCCTGCTTTTCTCATGGCTACATCGTATGGACCGCTTACATCTGAACGTCAGAATGTTTCATCGAGCCCAGCAAAATCTTTTTTTGGCATTACTGTTGTTGGAATTGCATAATGTATTTTGTTCGAGATTTTTTTAATTATTTTATTTGGGTAATATTTTCATGTGTGATTTTTTTTCACGACATACTGTTGGGTAAATAATTCATATAGAATATAAAAAAATCATAAGGTTGCAAAGATTGATATAAAAGAACCTATAGAGCAAACTTGATTTCATCCTGCATAAGCATCAGGATAATCCGATATTCGTCTTGGCATCCCACTCAATCCTAAAAAGTGCATTGGAAAAAATGTCACATTAACACCGATAAAGAAAGTTCAAAAATGAATTTTTCCAAAAACCTCATTATATTTTAATGCAATCATTTTCTCTAATCAATAGTAAAATCCTGCAAAAATTGCAAAAACTGCTCCCATTGATAAAACATAATGAAAATGAGCAACAACGTAATAAGTATCATGGAACGCAATATCAAGTCCAGCATTCGCTAGAACAACCCCAGTTACCCCACCGACAGTAAATAAAAATATAAATCCAAATGCAAAAAGCATTGGGGTTGGGATTTGTATAACTCCACCTCATAAAGTAGCTAATCAGCTAAAAACTTTAATGCCGGTCGGAATGGCAATTATCATAGTAGCAGCAGTAAAATAAGCTCTAGTGTCAACATCCAACCCTACCACATACATATGATGCGCCCAAACAATAAAACCAAGTAAACCTATACTTAGCATAGCATAAACCATACCCAAGTACCCAAATACTGGTTTCATAGAAAAAGTTTCCACCAAATGGCTAATGATACCAAACCCTGGTAGAATCAAAATATATACTTCGGGGTGACCAAAAAATCAAAACAAATGTTGATATAATACAGGGTCACCACCACCACTTGGATTAAAAAACAATGTCCCTATATTACGATCGAATAATAACATCGTAATTGCCCCCGCTAAGACAGGTAATGACAATAAAAGCAAAAACGCAGTAACTAGCACAGATCAGCCAAATAAAGGAAGTATATAAAATGCTAACCCGCGGGCCCTCATATTAAAGATAGTCACAATGAAATTTATTGCTCCGGCAATTGATGACGCACCTGATAAATGCAAACTAAAGATCGCAAAATCCACAGCTGGACCAGAATGTGCATCAATACCACTTAGTGGCGGGTAAACAGTTCAACCTGTACCAGCCCCAACTTCAAAAAAACTTGACATTAATAATAATGTTAATGATGGTGGAAGTAATCAAAAACTCAAATTATTTAAACGCGGAAAGGCCATATCCGGTGCACCAATAAGAATTGGTACAAACCAGTTACCAAAACCTCCGATCAATACGGGCATAACCATAAAAAAAATCATAATAAAAGCATGAGCAGTAACAATTACATTATATAATTGATGGTTGCCTAATAAAAATTGGTTACCTGGTGTCGCTAACTCAATTCTTATTAATAATGATAACACTGTACCAATAACACCAGAAAACATCCCAAAAATAAAGTATAGAGTTCCTATATCTTTATGATTTGTTGAAAACATTCATCGTGCTATAAATTGTCGCATTGCGGTTTTATACGAAAGATAGTACTTTATAGCTGATATTTGTATTTATTTGACATTATGAAGTACTAAATATAAGAACTAGTGCTCACTTGTTACATCATTGATGTAAATTGCAATTAAAACAACGAAAACATATGCTTGTAGAAATGCAATCAATAATTCTAGGAACATAATTGTTGTGACAATTAACCATGGTAAAATTGCTAATCCATAAAAAAGTACAGATCCAGATGTTAGCATTGATCATGAAAAACCAATTAGAATTTTTAGTAAAGCGTGCCCAGACATCATGTTAGCAAATAGTCGAATACTTAAGCTAAAAACTTTAGCGATATAAGAAATTAACTCAATTTAACAAGTTATTTATATTCTTTTAATATTCGTAAAAAAGATTAATTTCTTTATTGTACGTGGTCGTTAATAAGTATTAGATAACCTACTAAAAGTAATAAAAATCCTGACATAATTGGAAGAAAGACCTTTCATCCAATATTCATTAATTGATCATATCGATATCGTGGGAAAGCTGCACGAACAAGTATAAATAAGAAACAAAAAATCGCTATTTTAATACTAAAAACTAAAGACGAAGGCATAAAATTTAAATAAAAGAAGCCTGGTAATCAGCCTCCAAAAAATAATATAGTAATTAAAGTTGACATCAATAACATATTACTATACTCTCCTAAAAAGAACATGGCAAAAATCATTGATGAATATTCAACATTATAACCAGCAACTAATTCAGCTTCGGCTTCTGGTAAATCAAAAGGTGCCCTATTTGTTTCTGCTAACATGGATATAAAAAATACAATCGCGCACGGTAATAATGGAAAAACAAACCAGCCGGTTATCCCCTGAATATAAACTATTTCAGTTAGATTTAAAGAGCCCGAAAGTAATATAACTGGTAATATAACTAAACTTATTGATACCTCATATGATATCATTTGTGCTGCAGAGCGTAAGGCGCCTAAAAAAGCGTATTTTGAGTTACTAGCTCAACCAGCAATAATGATTCCATAAACATTTAACGAAGATACTGCCAATAGAAATAATAATCCGCATTTTATATTAGCAACCGAAGCTGTATAGAAGATATAATCCAGGATATCTATTTTTAAAGTTTCGTAACCTACGCTGGTTAATGAATAAAAAAAGTCATTTTCGCCGGTTACAGACAAGCCGAAAGGTACAATACTTCAGCTTACTAAGCTTAATGTAAGGATTACAATAGGAGCAAAAACAAAAATAATCGGGTTAGATTTTGTAGGTACTAGTAACTCCTTAACTAAAAGTTTTAAACCGTCAGCTAACGGTTGTAGTAACCCTCAAAATCCGACTACATTTGGACCTCTCCTTCTTTGAATTGCAGCCATTACCTTACGTTCCGCTATTGTAAAATAAGCAACGCTAATAAGTAAGCAAATAATTTTTACTAGTATTAAAATCACTTTGAATACACTTTGATTAGAATACAAAAAACATAAAAAAACCCAGATAACGTACCCTACTATCAAAAATCCCATTAAATGCGCTAATATAAGAACTAATGTTTTTTTAGTGTGTTTATTCATAATTATGCTATTTAATCAAAAACGTTTTTTAATTTCTAATAATAAAATGGGCTTAAATCTCATAAGCGCTCGATAATTCTAACTACCAGTTACGAGCTTTGTTGAAATCCACATCCAGGACCTGTACCAGCAGCCACAATTATGGCATTGCTGAATGCAATGGTCTCCTTTACATCACAAAGCAATCTTAGACAAATATGAACATCAATTTTGTCGTCATTTATCCCATTTCAAAAACTTTTGATGCTGGCTTTTTTAAAGTATACAAGATTTTTAGCTTCTCTAACAACAAAACATTTTCTGATGTTATAGCAGCTAAATGATTTTTTTCAATACTTACCCCCCACTCTGCGTTGTTATGATAGAGTATAGAGCCAAAGATGTTATTAGAATGCCTTACAGAGGAGACCTGTAAGGTAAATATAAATTGGTTGGGGAGTGCCCCTTATAATAATATATTTTCACAAGATAGAACCGTATTGCCGACAACAGTATCACCTAGTGGAGGAAATAAAAAGATTGCTAATAGGAAATCGTAAAATTCAAAACTAAATTATCATTATCACTATGGTGGGTCCTACTAATTTTACATCTATCTGATCGCAATTCAGTGTTAGCGTTAATCTTGCCTCGGCGCCCTTCGAGTTCTGAAAAATGATCAAATTGTCTTCTAAGTGATTTAAGTAATAATTCATTGAGTCCCTTATAGACACTATTGGCGAACTCGAAAACCATCGCGAGTACCTACATATCGTATATGGGAAAGTGCGTCCGTACCGCTAGAAGTATAAATATTGACAAAGTTTTAATTCTTAATTTTTTAACAAAAGACATAGACTAGAGATTATTGCGTATACAATTATTTAATGTATACTAAATAATTATTTCGTATTAAAACCAAAGGATGTTTTTTATTCTTGGAAGCCCATTAATTTTAGTAACACCTTGTATGGCCACAACTTAAAAATAAAACGTTATAGTTTCGAATTTTAACAACCTTGTTCTACTTATTGTATGTATTTGATCCAAGACAAAACAGCGGTATTGTTATTCTACACACATTATTTGTTTATTTGTTTCGATATTAATATTGTAAATTTAATAACTTGCAACAGCGTTTTATAATCGTGATTATTTCCTAAAATCGGCAAATCAACATCTGATGGAGAGTCACTACTTATGATCGAAAGAATAGTGATTTTTTTGGAAATTGCTTCCCGAACTATCATATGGCTTTCTGTAATATCAGGAATAAAAATACAATGAGGTAAATATTCTACACCAATGGTAGCTGTTATTGAACCAGAAGTTCATCTGTTATATTTCGCGATTCCATTTGTTTTAATAGCTGCTCATTGCATTAAGTTAGAAAAAACAGGGCTTATACTTGCGAACATAAACCTTATTTTATTAAGATTAAATATTTTTCTCGTACCGTGCATCCATTTTATACCGGCGTAAAAACGTAATAACTTTAGACGTACTAAATTCTTATGTAATAGATCATTGTTGTTTTTGCTTATAAGTATCTGAGATGTAAATGCGGGATTAGTTAATGCTGAAGTACCACCAAATAGGAACTTATTTTTTAGAAAAAGTAGCATTTTTTGGTTTAACAGTCTACTATGAATTTTTGCCGGTAGCACTGGTTCGACCTTTTCAGGGTTATTTTGGCTTTTTGTTTCAACTTTTTTTTTGATTTTTTTCATAAGATTCTTTTACAAAGAAGACGGGAGTCGAACCCATGTCCTAGAGGTTGAAGCTCTATATTCTAACCACTAAACTACTTCTTTTAAGTGTTACGTCTTATGAATAACTAATTACTGTTGTAAAATCAACATCGGATACCAAAGCTACCAGTTCTAGCTTTTGATTGGCACATACTAAAATTCATACGTGATGCAAAAGTTTTCAGAGGCAATCGGCCATCTTTTATAAAGAAAGTACGGGTCCGGTCCGAAGCGTTAATTTTACCTTTTATTGCGATTCTAAACCCTGAAAAAGCTCGGGGGCGTAGTTTTTTGACTAAACTCCTAATGCCTTTCAATAACGGTCAATGTTTAGATGTCTTTTCTAGCTCATACGCGATTTGATCTGCTAAAGGTTGTGGATGTCAATACTTAAATAATAGCGTTAATGTGGTTAAAATGCGTTTGTACATCTTCTGTCTTTTATACCGTATTAGATCTCGTTTGGATTTAGCTATACGTTTAAGTTTTTGGCTACTTAATAATAATCTGAGAGGTTGTGTGAACTTAACGATGATGTTACTTTGTTTTATTTCATAAAATAAAATTTTTTTCAAAAAATAATTTAACTTAAAAGTATTAAAAATAGTTTTTCTTTTTAGCATATTCCTCAAACGTTCCTTTCTTTTTAATTCTAGAAAAAATTTTCACTTTAAATTATGTCGAAACATTTTTTTATATTTATTTCGTATAAGATTCAAAATAAATTTTCTAAATTTTAATTTTCTTTGTCGGGATAGTTTAAATTCTATTCTCAATTTTTTTCTTCGCTGGATTGTATTTCGAAATTGCTTTATCATTATTTTTCTTTGTTTTCGAAATTTGGTATAATTTTTTATTCAGACTAAATGTTTTTTTATTATATTCAGAGAACCTTTCCTAAATATCTTCTTATCAAATTTGTTCCGAATACGAACAACTTTAATTTTTTTATAATAACTTTTATTTTTATACCTATTAACAAGAAACTTAGAATTAAATTTCTTTACGACTCTATTACTCAAAACAAAAGGCCTTTTTTTAGATTTATTAAAGAGCAATTCTTTTTCTTTTTTTAATTTTCAAGAAAACCTAATATGTTTTTTAAAACACTTTCACGCTTGGCTTTCTATTTTTTTAAATTCTCAAGTAAACTTAGTATATTTTCTAAAACGGGTTCGTCTTTTGTTTTTTATTTTCGTTACAGATTTAGACTTAATGCATCTTTTAAAATGAACTATCTTTTTATTTTTTGGATTACTCGATTTTCGGATAAGTTTATCGTATTTTTTACTCGCGCGCAACTTTTTAATTTTAATTTTTTTCGTTCTTAAAGCTAGCCATCTTTGAACATCTAGATCATATGTCCTAAAATTATTTTTTAATTCCTTTAAAATATAAACCGTTTTTTTTACTCGTAATTTTTCCTTTCAATTCTTCTTAAAAAATGCTGCCTGCTTAGCACTATTTATGTAGGTGGATACTCATTTCTTATTTTGGAGCTTTTTTTGAGAAATTAATCTAATTTTTCCATTTCTATTATCTTTCGCATATTTAATACCTTTACTACTTCAATATGAAACAAATAATTTTTTTCTATTACGAAAATATTTTTTTAGGAGAGCGATCTTTTTTTTAAAAATGAGCGCGTTTTTTATTCGTTGCACCACTGGCACAACAATAACTTTTTTTTTCGTAATTTTCATTTGACAATTAAATTTCCTACGTTTTTTTTTTAACTTAACTGCAGATATAGATCATAAAATAGTTCCACGACAAGAAGTTCTCTGTACTTCTAACAGATGCCAATTATTAAATTTTAAGAAAGATTTCAATAATGAAAATGTTTTAAACCATTTCAGACTGTCAGCAATTCTACCCTGTTTTTTTTGAAATTCAGGCGATACCCAGCCGTTTGTAATTTTCAATCTGTTAATAATTGGGAGTGTAGTATATGACATACTTTAATTTTGGTTAGAGAAATGAAAACACTGCGTTGTGATATAACCGAATTCTATGAAAAAAAAGTTATTTCATAAAAAGAATAAAACTAAAAATATTTCTACTAAAGATAATACATTTCTAGTTGACCAGTTTAAAACAGTAATAAATTTGATATTAACAAGCTGTCGTTCAAATCACAACAATTTTATAATTTTCAGATAATAAAATGTACTTACCATACTAGTTAACATTCCTATAATAACTAGTGAATAATAGCTGGTCTCAAACGCATTTAAAAATAAATAGTATTTACCATAAAATCCAGCTAATGGTGGAATACCTGCCATTGAAAATAGTAGAATAATAATAGTAAGACTACTAAGTCAGTTATTTTTAGATAAATATGTGAAATCAGTTAAAAATAGAATTGCTCTATTTGTGTAAATATTATATGTATTCAATAATATCACAAACAATCCAATGTTCATTAAAACATAAATTAATAAATAAATTAGAGATGCTCTGATACCCTCGAATGTTCCAACCGTTAATCCGATTAGTAGAAATCCCATCTGATTAATTGAAGAGTAAGCGATGAATTTCCTCGCTTTTTTTTCAAACAAAGCAGCAACACACCCGAATAACATTGAAAAGATTGAAGAAAATCAAACGATAAATGATCATATGAAATATAGGTCTTTGAATACATAGGTTAATAATGTAAAGAAGAAGGCTATTATTGCGGTTTTTACAGGCAATATAAATAATGCTGTCACAACTTGTGGACTTCCTTCATAAATAGCCGGTGCTCATAAATGGCAAGGAAATGCTGCAAGTTTAAAAAAAAGCCCAAAAATTATAAAATAAAGCATTGCGATTAGCAAAATCGTATGTTCCTGAAAATCTCAAAGTTGTAGACTCCATGCTATATCTATGAAATTTGTATTTAGACATAAAAGGTATGTAATTCAGCTACCGAAGGCAAGTAACCCTGAGCTAAAAACGCTCAAGTAGTAGTATTTTATTGCGGCTTCTCTAGCCATTTGATTCTCTGAGTCACTTAAAATTAAAACATAAATATTCAAACTGAAGCCTATGATAGATACAAACGCAACTAGTAGGTCTTGCGCTGAAATCAAGACGATTAAAAAAAACATGACTAATAGAATAATAGTTATAAATTCCGTTAATTGTTTATTATGGTGCCTTAAATATCGTACAGATGACCTTAAAATTATACTGGTTGTCAAAATGACCAAAATCTTAAAAAAAAGTATATATGCGCTTACAGCGACTGCATTATTAAGTGCAAAATAGGATAAACCACTAAAACTTCGTTCGAAAGAAAGTTCTTCGACCTCGACAATAGCAGGATTATTAATCAGATTGCATATTGTACCGATCAACTCACCGAAATGTAAGTCAATGTAAAGAAAAGGCCAGACGAATAATAGAACATTTAAATTTTCTAGTATTTTGTTTATAACGCCACTTATTACATGGGGTTTTTTGTGGACTATATTATTATTATTACTGCCCAAAGCCTTGATACTGATTATTAAACTATTTATAATTACGCCTAATAAATATAACTCAGGTAAAATACCTAAGAAATCATGATTATCTATATTGTTTCCAAAAGTGTTATTTATCTCTAGTGCCAACATCGTTTAGTCGTTTTGTGGTCATATAAGAGCACCGCGATGTCATTCATAAATAAACCCAACTAATAATATTATTAGAACTAGGAACATTGAATTAATTCCAACTCAATCCAAATGTTTTAAACCTATAACTCATGGAAATAAAATAGCTATTTCGACGTCAAAAATTAAAAACAAAATCCCAACTACGTAAAAATGTACATCGAACGGGTGTCTCGTGGCATTATCAAACGGTTCGAAGCCGCATTCGTATTCACTTAATTTTTCTGCATCTTTTAAGTTACTGATTGATAGTAGAAAAGCGAGTGAAAACATAATTATACTTAAAAAGAAACTACAAATAAAAAAATAACCTATGTTTACATAATGCAGATTGTAAAACCACCCTTCCAAAGTGAAGGAGTTTAAACTATAATTTGTATGTAATATTTTTACAGAAGACATGCGATTTGTGTTCTTATAATTAGCTAAAACCGTGAATTGCTATACTACAAATTGGTTATTTCTATTTTATATATAAAATAATATTTAAAAAGCTAAATAAAACTCAGTTCAATAAGGTTTTATAAAACAATTCTATGGGCATAATATGTGCTGGTCGCTAGGGCAGTTGACTAAAACCCAAAAACAAAATTCCAAACTATATGACTAAAACAAAATTAGGTTGAAAAAACACGATATTCTTGTGATAATTCAACTGGTTCAGATAAAATACGTTTATCATTTAATGAGTAATATAACTCAAAAAAACCTGTTAGCGGGAAGTCTTTTCTTAAGGGATGTCCTTTAAAGCCATAATCCGTTAATATTCTTTTTAGATCACCGTTGTCCTTAAAAAAAATACCATATAAATCTCAGACCTCGCGCTCTAGTCAGCCTGCGCTTGCATATAATTTTGTTACAGATGGTAAATAATCAAGCTCATTTGTCGTCAAAGATATTGTTATTTTGTGACTATAAATAAGACTTGATAGAACATAATTAATTCGGAATCTATTTCGTTTTGCAGGCTGATCTTCTGCAGCAATCTCTATTAATTGTTGGTAGCAACATAAACTGTGGTTTTTAAAAAACAGCAAATTACTTTTAATATTTTTAGAGTGTATTTTAATAACAAAATTATTTCTCTTCTGCAGTATTTGTTTTATACTACCTTGCAAAACACATTTCAAATTTATAATAAAGCTTTTATGAATTGCATTAAGTTGCTTTAAATGTTGTTCGGACATATTTATAAGTTTCTAGAAAAAATAAAAATTAAATATAATTATTTGAACGAAACAAAAAAGAAATATATACCCCACATATCTATAAATTTGACCAGTTTGATCAAATTTAACATTTAAACTTAATTTTAACAACAACGCGTATAACCCTCACGGCCCGAAAAATTCCAATATTCCCTTATCCACTGATTTAAAAAGTTTATTATACGCAAAATCAAGCATCGGTATATTAATAAATTTATTGTAAATTGCATCAAAATATCACTTATAAATAAACAGTTTGTATATCGCGTTTAGGTTATAAGCTTCTTTCAATCTCCATTGGACATTATACTCAAAAAAAAAATTAACCAAGGTTACTGCAAGCATACTAGAAAAAAATGGTAATATTTTGTAAATATGGGGAATAAATTCTGCGTTAAATTGCGAATTATTTTCTGGTAAAATAAAAATACTTTGGTTTAAAAAATCGGTACCTAATCCAACAAGTAGATCTTTACTAACGTAGCCTAAAAAAATACTACCAAATGCAAGAGCTAGCAATGAGATACCCATATTTTTAGGTAATTCATGGATATGTTGTGCTACTTTTTTATAACTATTTATTTTATAAACGAATGTCAAATAAAAAATCCTGTACGAATAGAAGGAAGTAAAAAATGCTGTTATTAATCCCAACCAATAGCAAAAAGTTCCACTTATTGTATACTTCGAATAGGCTAATTCTAAAATCAAATCCTTAGAATAAAATCCTGTTAAAAAGGGGAACCCCATTAATGATAAAGAACCTATCAGAAGCATTGTGGACGTAAATGGCAGTAAATTCATTAGACCGCCGAATTTTCGCATATCTTGTTCATTTGATAAACTATGTATAATTGCACCTGCGCTTAAAAATAATAATGCTTTAAAGAATGCATGGTTTGCAAGATGGAATAAACTTACATGATAATTTGAAATCCCACAAGCAAATATCATATATCCTAGCTGGCTACAAGTCGAATACGCAATTACTTTCTTTATATCATTTTGTACTAAACCCGCGGTCGCAGAAAAAAAAGCTGTCAAAGCTCCAATAAATGTTATAATTGTTAATATTATTGGCGCGTATTCAAATATTGGCGAGCATTTTATGATTAAAAAAACGCCTGCGGTTACCATGGTCGCAGCATGAATTAAAGCTGAAACAGGGGTTGGACCTTCCATTGCATCTGGCAATCAAGTATGTAGTCCAATTTGCGCCGATTTTCCGCATGCTCCAAAAAATAATAACGCTGCTATTATATCAATTATATCGAAATTAATACCTAAAAATAATATAGTCTTTCCTTTAAAAAATGGAGTTAATGCAAAAACAGTACTGAAGTCAAGCGATTTGAAAACGAAATAAATTATTACCAGGCCGATGGTTAGACCAAAATCACTAATTCTATTTACAATAAGAGCTTTTATTGCAGATTTGTTAGCTTGGATACGTGTATATCAGAAACTGATTAATAAATAAGAACAAAGACCAACGCCTTCTCACCCCAAAAATAATAAAACAAAGTTATCCCCTGTTATCAAAATTAGCATAAAAAATGTAAATAATGAAATATAAGACATAAACCTTATTATGTTTTTATCGTGAGACATGTATTCCATAGAGTATAAATGCACAAAAAACGAAATGCTATTTACAACGAGCAGCATGATTATGGTTAGATTATCGAAATAAAATTCCCATTTTATTTCGAATATCCCTGATTTGATTCAATTAAATAATACAATTGATCTTGAAGATCCTTGGCCGCTATAATCAGGTACAAAATTAAAGACGTAAAATATATAGATTGATAATATAACGTTAATAAATATAAAAATGGTCGGTATTTTTATTAAAAAATGTTTGTGATGTCGCCGAAAAGACGCTATATTATTAAATAATCAGCTTATTAAAAAACCTAAGAATGGTAAAATAATAATCCATAGTAGAAACACTTATATAATTATTATAAAAAATTTCATAAATTAAAACTATAATTGATTGGTTTCGGGATTTAACCACTCGTAATATTTATTAATATCTGCGTGTATAAGACTGCGTTCTAAAGCGAGCACCTCTAAGCAATCGTCGTTTTTAGCAACGATATTCATCAGCTCTCAGGTTCTCAGCTCGTAAGCGTCCTCAACCATCCCAGATATTTTTACAATTAATAAAAAGATAATAAACATGACGCAATGTATAGCTCAGCGACTTAAGGTCGTCTGATTGTTAATACTAAGTATTGCCGCGACTGCCGCGATAAGTAATAGCACACACGCTATTAAGTGTGGCATATATAGGGTTAAATCAAAATAAGGTGCCGCTACATACCCGTAAACTAATTCTGCTTCTGGAGGAGTTTTAATATGCGTTCTGTTAAACATATTATTAAACCTTGACTCGAAGCCTATTGTGTCACCTAAATCACAGTAGAAACGTTTATGATAGTTTTTCATCGCAAGATACTCCCCCGAGTTTTTTAACTTGATTCACTCTTCCAATAAACTATTAAAATTCGCCTGTTGATATTTCGGGCGTTTATGTAGCTCGCTGTATACGAGTTGTAACTCGTATACAGCGTGCGGGGCTGCTGTTAAATTATATATAGCATAAACTAAAAAAACCAAATACGATTTACTCGTTTTTATTCGCGATATATAATCGCCTACATTTTTTATTAGATTTTTGGTCGGCATTTTATAAGGACTGTAAATTAACATCTATTGAAAATATTTTCTGTCAAAAGCTTATTTTCATAAAGCTAGTTTTAAACTATTTTACGCAAGTTTCCCAAAAACATTTTATACATTTGTAATGGCTTATTACTGTAGTTGCAAAAAATTTGATAACATGTTTCTATTATGTTATACAGGACAAAATGTGATTTAGTCGACATCTAGTTATTAGAAGGGATATTTTGACATTGTCTTTGCGTATTGAAATTGTATAATATATGTTTGACTACATCATTGCAAAAGCATTTTGTATCACGCTTTGTAACAAACATCAAAATTAAAAAATTAATGATTATTAGGAAAATAGGTGAAGTTCAGTTATAATGTTTTTAATACCAAAACTAAAAAACTAACAACACATAATTAACCTATTCGTTTTATCAAATTACGGTTATTATAAGCTGTTTAAAGCTTCTCCTATCAAAGACGTTAGAATGAATGTCTCTGTTTAACCTACGGCCTGCCATTACCTATTTTTATAAATAAATATTCTACACTAATTTGATTTTAGTTATAAATAAAGCTATGTTCTTATATATGTTTGAAATTTTCAAAGATTCCTCCGGCGATATAAACGATAAATTAAAAATCATGGAAGAACTATTACAATCAGCTAAATTTATCGGAGCAGGATTAGCAACAATTTCGTTAGCAGGATCTGGTGTAGGTATTGGTATTGTTTTCGCAGCGTTAATTAATTCAATTGCTAGAAATCCATCTTTGGGTAAACAATTATTTGTTTACGCCATTCTAGGTTTTGCATTAACAGAAGCTATCGCATTATTTGGTTTAATGATGGCTTTTTTAATATTATTTGGATTTTAATTATGATGCTCTTGTATAACGTTTTTGCCAAACTGCCAATGATATGATACGGATATTTTTATGTTTTTTTAGACATTTAATGGCTAAATTAAATAATTTTATAATAATTTGTTAGATACTGCTCATTCGAATATGAAGCAGCGTCGTAAACGAAGCTTAATAAAAGTAATAAACGTAAATAAATAATATTTATTTATTAATTCCACTTGTGTTCATGTCCCAATTAAAACACATTTAACATAATGGCTTAGTGAATATACTTATAGTACGGCTAAAATAAACAACATTTGTAATTCGTAGTACAGCGTTTAAAAATTTAAATCACATGTTTGCTCTTACTTTTCGATTGATAAATAGTAAAAAATCAATAAGTAATATGATTTCGAATCACATAATTAATTATCCAACACCGGTTTCTATCAATTATATGTGAAGTTTTGGATCTTTGGTTGGATTGTTTTTTGGTTTACAAATTATAACAGGAGTTTTTTTAGCGATGCATTACACTGCGCACATAGACTTAGCATTTCAAAGCGTAGAGCATATTATGACGAACGTAAAAAATGGGTATATTGTCAGATATATGCACGCAAATGGTGCTTCAATGATTTTTATCTTAATTTACCTACACATGGCACGAGCTTTATATTTTAAGTCATACATTGGGCCGCGTAAAACAGTATGGTGGACAGGAATTATTATATTTCTTTTAATGATGGCTACAGCCTTCATTGGATATGTTTTACCTTGAGGTCAAATGAGTTTTTGAGGAGCAACGGTTATTACGAGCCTTGTTACTGCCGTCCCAGTAGTAGGAGAAAATATTGCATATTGATTGTGAGGAGGATTCTCCATCAATAATGCAACCCTAATTAGGTTTTTCAGTTTACATTACTTATTACCTTTTATTATAACAGGGATAATATTTACGCATCTGATTTTATTACATCAAACAGGATCAACAAATCCAACTCAACATGTGTCTAGTGATAATATAACCTTTCATCCATATTTTACAGCGAAAGATGCGTTCATTTTTACTATTTATTTAACAATTTTTATGGTATTGGTATTTTTTTATCCGAATTTACTAGGGCATTCTGATAACTTTATACCGGCTAACCCATTAGTAACACCAGCTCATATTGTACCAGAATGATACTTTACACCATTTTATGCTATTTTAAGAGCGTGCCCAAATAAATTAGGTGGAGTCATTAGTATGTTAGCAGCGATACTCTCTTTATTTATATTACCATTTTTACCAAATAACTATAATACAATACCAACAACGAAGTCGCCAATATATAAGGTCCTTTTTTGATTGTTTGTAAGCAATTTCCTAATCCTTATGTTTCTTGGAGGACAACCTGCGGCTGCGCCGTTTGTCTTATGTAGCAAACTATTTACAGTGACATATTTCATGTTGCTATTTTTAAATCCAATAATTCTTTGCGTAATACGGCTAGCTCACAAATCACTTTAAATCCAATCCGAATTATATAAACTAACTTAACTACGTCTACGTGCAATTCTCAGAGAAAGCTTCGTTATTTTATCTATACGCAATTAGGCTACTAAAAGCAAATACATTAGAATTGTGTCAAAAGCGAATTGAACTTAAACACCCTTTTAATTTCTTCGAGATAAGTCACTATAGATAAACTATAAATTACTATAATAGCATTCCGTCCATTATAAAGGTTTTTTAGAAGAAAATGAAATTTTATACGCGTACTACCCAGGTAGATATAATGTCAAACAGCGCTTTCGTCTAAAGTATTTTATTTATAGCTTTATTAGTGTTTGACTTGATTTCACGAATTTAATAAAGTTGCTGATATGCAAAATGCTAAAATCTTACATCTTAAAGCGCATTCTTACGCGGATTCTAAAATATCTGAATTTTTCAAAAATAAAGAAAAACATCAATTCCATTTAGTAAATAATAGCCAATTACCTATTTTAACAGCATTTTCAATAATGCTATTAGTTATGAGTATTGTGTTTTATTGACACCCTTCTTCCGACAGTTTACTTGCTAGATTAGATAATATTTTTATGCATATAGCAGTTATATCATTCACATTTGTGTTTTTAAGCTGATTTATATCAGTGGTCCGAGAGTCACAAGCTGGTGATCACACAGCCGTAGTTCAAAAAGGACTAAGATTAGGTATGATATTATTTATTGTATCTGAAATCTTTTTCTTTTTTGCATTCTTTTGAGCTTTCTTTCATTTCAGTTTAGCACCATCGATTTTTATAGGTTGTGTCTGACCACCTAAAGGAATCCAACCCTTAGATGTTTGAGGATTACCTTTAGTTAACACATTATTATTATTATCATCTGGGGTGACAATAACTCTTGCTCACCATGCTATATTAAAGGCAGATACGTACCATCAACAAAAAATTTTTACGAAATATTTGTTAGCAACAATAATATTAGGGATTACTTTTTTAATATGCCAAGGTATCGAATACAAGTACGGAGTTACATTTTCTTGAAAAGAAAATGTATATGGAAGTATATTCTTTGTAACCACAGGATTCCACGGCTTTCATGTTACATTTGGAACCTTGTTCCTTTGATTTTGCTTGGTTAGAGCTTTACTAACCACGGCTGGGATAAAACCACTGTTATGAAATGGTTTTATTTTTAGTATTATTTGATGATGTGTAAAACCTCTATGAACAGATAAACATGCCTCAGAATCTACGCTTTCTAACAGATATGAGTATTGATGTAGTGTTCGTGGATTGCAAAGTTGATTAGCAACATTTGGATTTTATCCTAAACAACATTTAGGGTTTGAAGCAGCCGCATGATACTGACATTTCGTCGATGTTGTTTGATTATTTTTATTTGTAACTATTTACTGATGAGGAAGCGAAACTTCTACTGAGGAAACAACTTTTGTGTGACTTGAAAAATTATCAAGCGTTGTTTTTGGAAAATAATTTCAAAGGAAGTTGTATTTCAAACTGCATAATTCATTTGCCATTAGGTAAGCTCTTTTCTTCGGGGAAAACACAAAATTTTTACAGCGTAATTGAAAAATTTTTAACAGATCACATGTTTATAAATTCTATCTTAGTGATGATTATGGTTACATGACTTGCAATAGCAATTTTTATGTTAACTGCAAGAATTTTACCTTATAAAATGTGGCGGGTAAATACAGCTATTCTATTTTGTCTCATGTTGATATTTTCTTTATACATTTGATATATATTTAATCCAGAAGAAGTTGGTTTTCAACTTGTTTATACAGTTCCGTTATTAGAAAATTATGGAATAGATTTCATTATTGGTTTAGATGGAATTTCTTTATGTTTTTTACTGCTAACAACTTTTATTATGTTCTTATGTTGATTTGCGGCAGCACAGATAAAAGTGAATTCAAAGGAATTTTTATTTTGTTTAGTATTAATAGAACTTTTTTTAATAATAAGTTTTATAGTTTTGGATCTTTTTTTTTTTTATGTTTTTTTTGAAAGCGTTTTAATTCCGATGTTTATAATCATAGGTTTTTGAGGTGCTAGATCACGTAAAATTAAGGCGGCATATTATTTTTTCTTATACACACTATTTGGATCATTATTTATGTTATTTGGGATCCTATATATTTACACATTAACCGGAACAACAGATTTCCGCGTCTTATTAAATACAGACTTTAATTTTGGCCAACAATTAGTCTTATGGTTATGCTTTTTTATACCCTTTGCAATTAAAATCCCAATGTTCCCATTTCACATTTGGTTACCAGAAGCTCATGTGGAAGCACCAACTATTGGATCAATGATTTTAGCAAGCCTATTGCTAAAACTAGGAGGCTACGGATTATTGAGGTTCACTATACCACTGTTCCCACTAGGAAGTCAATTTTTTAGCCCTTTGGTTTATAGTCTTGGCGTTGTTAGTGTCGTCTACGCGTCACTAATAACGATCAGACAAATTGATTTGAAACGTATTATTGCTTACTCGTCAGTTGCACATATGAATTTGATCGTTTTAGGTTTGTTTTCATATACGCAACAAGGTATAGATGGTGCGATTTATTTGATGATTGGTCATGGTATAGTTTCTACAGGACTATTTTTTTGTGTTGGTGTCTTATATGAACGACATCATACACGTTTACTTAAATACTATGGTGGTCTTATTGAAACAATGCCAAGGTATTCTATTTATTTTTTTATGTTTACCATTGCAAATATGGGATTTCCAGGGACGTCTAATTTCGTTGGTGAGTTTTTAATATTGATTGGTATTTTCGAAAAAAATTCTATTGTCATGTTTTTCGCCGCAACAGGCATAATTTTAGGTGCAGTTTATTCGATATGGTTATATAACAGGATAATATTTGGTGCACTAAAAACTAAATATATGTCTACAAAGGTTTTTAAAGATGTTACGCCATTAGAACAAAAAGTCCTAGTTTTTTTAACAATACAAATGTTTATCCTTGGTATACACGCCGATTTCGTCACCGAATTAACTGAATTACCTGTTAAACATATCTTGTTATGTGTACAAACCATGAAGATCGGGAAAAGTCCCTAGGAGGGTGGCAAACCTGCTAAGTTTGCTGTAAGGGTTCAAGTCCCTTCTTTTCCGTAAATATTTACATAGGAATAAGTGCGGGGGGGGAAATAGCTTAATTGGTAAAGCATTAGCTTGTCACGCTAAAGGCTGTGGGTTCAAGTCCCATTTTTCCCGTTAGAAATCAAATTTTGAAGCGGAGTAGTTCAATTGGTAGAACGGTGGAATCATAATCCATATGTTAGGGGTTCAAGTCCCTTCTCCGTTAATTACAAATTTTATCTTATTGAAAAAAGTTATGTAAATAAAACTAGACATTTTGGTGGTTATAGTTCAGTGGTAGAATGTTTGCTTGTGGCGCAAAAGGTCATGGGTTCGAAACCCGTTAACCACCCTCAAAAATTTTTGCGTCTATTGATAGGTGAAGTCTTATTCTTAACAAAAGGAAAGTCCTGTTTTCCCCGTTTTTCATAAAAAAAATAATATTTATCGAAGAAGTCTTTATAATAAAAATACTATTTTTAAGGGAAACTTTTTTTTAAAACAGTTAAATACTTATTAAAAAACAAGAACCGGCTTATAGATAACCGCATAAAAACATTTATTAACGTAAAAAATGGGTTGCTTATTTACAAATTTTACATCTACATTTATTGTGTTTTGAAAAAATTTTAATATGGATTTTTTTCATAGTGATTGGTATTCTATTAGCAATTGTATGTATTTGATATCAATTAAAAATTTTCAGTATCTTTTAACTCGTATTCTCGAAACAGTAAACGACTATTTATATATATATGTCTACGCTTTGAATGAGCTTCACCAAATTTCAGCTAATTATATATTTAGTAGTACACTTGTTTTTTTGATTTATACTGCTATAAGTTTTAGTCTACTAGTTATTATCTCTAAAAATCCAATCTATGCTTTATTAAGTCTAATTACTGTGTTTTTTTCAATTATTGTTATTCTGATAATTTTAAATGTGGAATTTCTTGCACTTATATTTTTAATAATTTATGTTGGTGCGATCGCAATTTTATTTTTATTTGTTATTATGATGTTCAATTTAAAAAATTTGCAAACTCAAGAAAATTCTGAAGGTTTTTGATACAATTTAATTATTTATTTGTTATTGACACCAAAAATATATTTTGTAATCGCGTATAATGTGAATAAATTTCTTATTCTAAGTGGTCAAATGGTAGTACACGAAGGTCATAACGCGTTATTTTATGTCTTAAATTATAAAACAAATGACATCTTGACATTTAGTTTTTTATTATATAACTACTATGCTTGCTTATTTATTCTGACAGGCATAATTCTATTTTCTTCAATGTTAGGTAGCATTGTATTAGCATTGTCAACACTAGAAAAAAATTAATTAATATTTATTGTGGACCTTGAGATTAAGAAATAACCGCTCAATCATAGAATAAATAAAGTTTTGCACAACTACTACTAATATTATTGCTTTAGGAAATCCTAAAAAAATTTGCGACAACTGCAATGTATTACGTTGTTTATCAATTTTTTTTAAGCTTTCTTGGTTGTAGATATTATTACCGCTAAGGATTCAGCCAGGAACCAAACAGTTATACGGTAACTTACAAAGCTCCAATAACTTTATGACATTAAGCTCTTTTTCATTAACTGCTATTAGATTAGGACCAAAGAACATTGGTCTTAAAAAATTTAATACTGTTTTTTCCAGTCCTTTAGAGATAACGAGATTATTTACTACTGTAAGAGTAAAAATTTTATGCGCTTTTAAAAGAGCCCTATCGGATTTAATTTTTTTTTTGTTTATTCTTTTTCCTGTAAAAAAAATAACCGTTTTGTATTGTTTTAAAAAGGAATAGAGCGCTATAGATTTGTCATAGCGAGTTGTCTTATTATAGTTATAGTTACGGATTACCATGTAATATTTTTATTTTTTAACTCAAAGCTTTAATATTTTAACGATCTACTTCCCCAAAAACAATATCTTGAGTACCTATTACAGCAACTATATCAGCAATTAAATGATTTTTCGCCATCAAATTAATACCTTGTAAATGTAGAAATCCTGGGGCTTTAATCTTACAACGATATGGTTTATTGGAATTATTAGCAACAAGATAAACGCCAAATTCGCCTTTTGGAGCCTCTATAGACGTATAAGTATATCCGCCATCGACGATGTAACCAGTCGTGTTTAATTTAAAATTTTGAATTAGTGCTTCCATAGAATTTTTTGTTTGCTTCCTAGAAATGTTTATAATCTTTCGATTATTCACTTTGATCGGCCCTAATGGCAATTTATTTATAACTTGAGATATAATTTTTATACTTTGGCGCATTTCTTCGACACGGCATAAATAACGATCAAAGCAATCACCTTTGCTACCAAGAGGTATTTTAAATTCTAAAGCATCATAAACCTCGTAGGGGGTGTTTTTTCTCAAATCAAAATTTATACCAGAGCCACGAAGCATTACACCGCTAAAGCCAAAAGATTCAGCTTTCTGTTTCGTAATAACACCAATGTTCTTCAAACGTTGTTGTCAAATTCTGTTACTAGTTAGTAATTCTTCAATTTCATTAATCCGACTATTAAATTGATTTATGAACAAGAATACATCATTTATTAGTCCGATTGGTAAGTCAAAAGAAATGCCACCTGGACGAATGAACGCAGCATGCATACGCGCACCAGAAACCCGTTCATAAAATTCCATAAGTTTTTCCCTTTCTTCGAAAGCTCACAAAAATGGCGTTAGTGCACCAATATCCAGTGCATGTGTAGTTATAGCCATTAAATGATTAAGAATTCTAGTAATTTCATCAAACATCACGCGTATATATTGACTGCGTAATGGGATTTTACAATTAAGTAATTTTTCTACTGCCAATGAATAAGCATGCTCATTAGCCATCATAGAAACATAATCTAATCTATCGAAATAGGGTAAAGCTTGCTTATAATTTTTATATTCTATGAGTTTTTCAGTACCACGATGTAGCAAACCTACGTGTGGATTTGCTTTTTTAACAACTTCGCCATTTAATTCCAAAATAAGTCTCAAAACTCCGTGTGCGGATGGATGTTGCGGTCCAAAATTCAAATTAAATGTTTTTAGTTCTTTTTTTTCAGAACTTAGCATAATTTATCTTTATATCCTATATTTTTTAAAAAGTTTTGTTTATTGCTACTGTCAAATAGTAATAGCATATTAAATAAGAAATAGATTTAGAGGGAATAGTTTAATGGCAAAATATGGAGCTCCAAACTCTAAGCTAGGGGTTCGATTCCCTTTTCCCTTGAATTAAATTTTTTTTAAGTTATATAGGTGTTGGGAATATAATTTAATTGGTAAAATACATACCTTGCAAGTATGTTATACCGGTTCGAGTCCGGTTGTTTCCAAATAGCTTTTAAATAAGAGCGGTGGCTGAGTGGTCGAAAGCAATGGACTGTAAATCCATCGGAATTTATTCCCTCATAGGTTCAAATCCTATCCTCTCTAAGCATTAATGGGGTAAATTAAGCCTTATAAGGAAGAGTAAGCTAAGCGGTCAACAGCTCTAGTCTTGAAAACTAGCGGAATTATTCCTTCGTGGGTTCGAATCCCTCCTCTTCTGAAAAATTCTAATTTTAAAGCCTCAATGACGGAATTGGTAGACGTCTTCGCCTTAGAAGCGAATTTTTGTGGGTTCGAGTCCCGCTTGGGGTACAAGATAATTGCCTGTTTGGCGGAATGGTAGACGCCCTAGACTTAAAATCTAGTTCCTTTGGAGTATCGGTTCAAGTCCGATAGCAGGTACATGGGCTTACTTGGCGGAATGGTAAACGCATTAAACTCAAAATTTAAATTATACTGGTTCGAGTCCAGTAGTAAGTATTTTGTATTTTAGTATTAATAAAGGCCAAGGCCTATAACTCAATAGTAGAGTATACGCTTGATAAGCGTGGAGTTGGTAGTGCAAATCTACCTAGGCTTAAATTTTCCGTTCCCTTCGTCTAGTGGTAGGACATCGCCCTTTCACGGCGGTAACATAGGTTCAAGTCCTATAGGGAATAGCAACAAGGGGCGCATAGCTCAATGGTAGAGCAGTGGCCTTTTAAGCCAGAGGTTTTGGGTTCGAGTCCCAATGTGCTCAATAAAATATGCATTTGATCACTAAAATATGTTAAAGTTTGCCCCAAAAAATAACAACCAAATTATAATTGCTGTTTCTAAGGAAAAAAAAATACATGCATACAAAAGCACTTTACCTTTTATAGGTTACAAAGGTAGTAATATTCCAGCATCTGTTTGAAAATATTTTACCAATTTTCACATTTATTATAAAACACACTCTTCGTTAAGTAGGTCAAGAAAAACATGTGCTTTAACCGGGAGAAGCCGCGCGGTTTATAGAAATTTTCAGCTATCTAGGATTAAAATACGTGAAACTGCGGGCGTCGGGGTTTTTACTGGTATCTCTAAATCTTCTTGATAAAATTTATGTAAATGAAAGTTCCATTAAATTTTTCAAAATTCATTTGGGATTTTCAAAGAGCCTATATGACAAAACGCATTTCATTTATTACTAAAGATTTCCCAGGATTGCAAAAGTTACTAAATGATATGTATATAGAAGGATTTATAACAGGTTATACGAATTTAATTCAAAAATCTAGCACAGTAAATATGATAGAGATCTTTTTAAAATATGATTTTTTAGGCAATTCTATATATTTTTCTTGTAAAAATATATCAAAACCGAGCTTAGATGCTATTATTCAATTACCCCAGTTAAAAGCTGAGCTGAATAACGAACCGTTTGCACTTGGAATAGTTAGAACTTCAAAATTAGGAATTACAACTACAAAACAAGCTTTAAAAAATAAAACAGGAGGTATTTACCTTGGAAAAATTAAATAAGCTATGTCTTATATTAGTCGACAACCTATCTATTATCCAAAAAGTGTTAGCTGTGAAGTAAAGGAAAACAACGGGCAAACAGTTTTGTGAATTTCAGGTGAATACGGAACTTGATTTTATAGACTACCAATTAATACTAATGTTTATAAAATAAGTTTAACGTCAGCACATATACATATAACAATTAATAAATTCTATAATATCCACAAATATTATTACAAGACCGCGTATAAATTTTCGATGCCTACGTTGGCCGCACAGCTAAGTTTACTATCTGTAATATTTCGCCGTATGATTGTTGGTGCAGGTGTGGGCTTTAAAAAGTACCTGCGTGTTCGTGGAGTCGGATATAAATTTGAAGTTATAAACCTGCGCTTAAAAGCGAAAGTTGGATTTACACACTTAATACAAAAACAATTACCATCAGAATTTTTTATTAAATTTAGTAGAAAATCTAAAGTAATTAGATTTCGTAGTAAAAGTTTAACTAAATTGACAGGTGTTTTATCTAATATTCGTGGGCAAAAAAAACCAGACGTTTATAAGGGTAAAGGAATTCGGTACAAACATGATCCTGTACGTAGAAAACCAGGAGGAAAACAAAAAAGCAAAACTGCAGGGAAGAAGAAGAAGAAAAAAGCTAAAGCACCTGATGCTAAAAAGCCAAGGAGATTTCGACCAATAAGAAAGATAAAAAAAATCTAGTAAAATAAAGGTATTTTAATTACTTAAGTAGCTCAGTGGTAGAGCATTGGACTGAAAATCCAAGGGTCAGTGGTTCGATACCATTCTTAAGTGCAATGGAGTATAGCCAAGTGGTAAGGCAGTGGACTTTGACTCCATCAGCAAAGGTTCGATTCCTTTTACTCCAGTTTTGAGTATAAACATGGTTTTAGGGTAATTAGCTCAGCGGTAGAGCGTCTGGCTGTTAACCAGAAGGTCGATGGTTCGATACCATTATTGCCCTTAATAAAAAAATAGGGCTTATAATTCAATGGTAGAATATGCCGCTCATAACGGCACTGTTGTAGGTTCGATTCCTACTGGGCTCAAGTGAAGACTAAGTTTCAAGATGCCAACAGTTGTTCAATTAGTAAACAAAGGGAGAAAACTTCGAAAATATAAAAATAAGCGCCGTGCCCTAAGAAGTTGTCCTCAAAAAAAAGGCATTTGCGTTCGTGCATTTAAAATGACTCCTAGAAAACCAAATTCCGCAATACGAAAAGTTGCATTTGTTAAGTTCCGGCGGTGAAAATGAGATGTTTTAATTTACATACCTGGTGATCGTGACGTTGACAAACATCCTTTACAAAAATTTTCAGTTGTGCTAGTTCGCGGTGGCCGCGCTAAAGATGTGCCTGGAGTTAAGTACACAGCTATTTGTGGAAAGTTCGATCTACCTAGATTAGAAGATCGAAATAATGGTAGGTCAAAATTTGGTATGGTCAAAACTTGAGACCGGGTAGATCATCGTTATAAAAAATTTTACTATAATTAAGAATTCATTGTAAAATGCTTACTATTTTATTTAATGTCGCAAAAAATTAAAACACAAGAAAAGTTTGATTTAATTTTTATATTAAAGCGTGACATTCTTTATAATTCAATGTGGGTTAATAAATTTATCGGCAAATTAATTAAGCAAGGTAAAAAACATCTTATCGAAAAAAATGTGAATAAAGCTTTTACAGAACTTAAATTTATATTTAAAAAACTCCCTGGTTTTTTATTAGTCAAAAAAATTGTTGAATTGCGACCACTTTTAACCTGTGTAAATAAAAGATTGGGAAGAAAATATCATTCTGTACCTTTCCCAATTAAAGAAAGACGTCAACAAATTTTATCTTTAAATGCTATTGTGAAATTAATAAAAAATTTTGATAGCCATAAACTAAATGGAAAAATAATTTCTATTTTATCTAATATTTTTGGGTCAAAAAAAAGTTATATTGTAAAGCAAATGTCCGATGATGTAAAACATCTCACTGACTCAAGGATATATTTGTACCTTAGATGGTAATTTTTTATAATACTGTTAAAGCTTATTTATATTTATGACAAACAAACGTAGAACAAAGCGAAACTGAATAGACATAAACAAATATAGACTTTTAAGTGACTTCGATGATTCCCATCTAGAAAAAGCCGACTGAAAATTTAGTAACAATCATAGAAACAATAAATTTTCGAGAAATAACGGGGCTTTTTATAACAATAAACGGGATCTTCCGGCAAAGTTTAATAAGAGCCATAGAAACAATAAATTTTCTAAAAATACTAGGCCTTATTATAACAATAAACGGAATTTTCAATCGAAATTTAACGCTAATAAGCTTACTTCTTTTGAAAAAAAATTAAAATTTTCGAAAATTTATTTTCGAAAATACCGGTCTCATAGGTATATCCCTAAATTTTCTGACAAATACCTAATTTTTTTAAAAAAATATAAAAAAATTAGAGTTAGCCTGAAAAAATTATCAGGAAAAAAACATAGTAAGTTTAGAATTAGCCAAAAAAGGCTATCAAAACGAAAATATAAAAAGTATTCTCTATTAAGTTTTAGATATTTAAAAAATTTATATTTGAAGGCTGAAAAACAAGTCTTCAACAAAAGCCATAATCGTACACAATGAAAACCTCGCCCATTTAGATTTGAAGTTAAAAGTTTAAGGAATATCATAAAAGACATATTCATATTTTTAGAGAATCTAAAACCTACTTATAAACCACGGACGGCACAAACTCATTGATTCAATATTTATTCTAAATTATCTTTTGAGCATACAAAAAAAAGTCCAAAAAAACCTCTCCATAATAAAAGCGATTGGCTCGTTGGGTCTAGACAAACGGGTTATTGAGAGAAAAATTACTTATTACACAAACGCTGGGCCGGTAAACCACAAGTTCTTGGGCGGTACCAATTATTTTATGCTTCGCACCTTAATTTTGGTAGATGAATTAATCAAAGTTTGCTAAAAAGTTGGTTTATGTTTTCAAAAAAAAAAAATATACACATACAGAGTAGGCTACCAAAAAAAAAGTTAAAAATATGGTATAGGAGAAAAGCTAAAAAAAAAAAAATCAAACTTTACGTAAAAACCTATAAAAGACAATTTAGGTTAAGTTTGATTAAAAACAAATTACGCCATATGCGTTATAGCGGCTTTTCCACGGATAAACGTTATTCGAATATCCATATAGGTTTCAATTTAAGAAATATTATAAACAAACATAGAAAGACAATTTTTTTGAAGAGGAACTTAACCTTGAATTCTTACTACAAGTATGGAAGTTTATTTTTACAAAAAAATATTTATTTTTCGGATTGATCAAAATATAGTTTAAATGATGCGTATGGAATAAATACTCTAGGCATTGGTAAATCATTACCCTCCAGGTTTAGGCATACTCAACAAAATCCGTGAAAGTATTATAAAATTTCTTGATGAAATTACAGGATGAATAAATGATTAAATCCCCTTTTACATAACCGCAAATTATTTCAGTTTCACCTAATTACTTTAAAAACAGCGCAAAAAAAACATCCTCACCGTCGTAAACGATATAAGGTTTATGCGTGGTTAAATTCCACATTACACAATTCTTGGTCACCAGGATTGCGGGTAAAAAAATTATTTCGATTAAGGCAATTACTTTTCGGAAAAATCGTTTTACCATCCTTAGGCTATTTAAAACATAAACAATTTTTACAAATAAAAAAAAATACATCCAATATTAAACCATTAGGCTTACAAAATTCCAGATCTGCTATATTTTTAGGTAAGTTTGAGAGGCGCTTAGACATTTTAATATATAAACTAAACTTTGCCCCTACAATTCAATGAGCTAGAAATTTTGTAGAGTCTGGGTTGGTTTATGTAAGTCATTTGGCTGATAAAAGTCCTATAAATTACACTGCAAGTTTGACTAAGTGTCAAAAATTTCCTTTATTGAAAAATTTAAAGAAAAATATGTTAAATTTTTTTGATAGTCAAATTTTGGATCACTTTTGACGTAAGAAAACGTCGAATATTAGTCGTAAAGGTTTTAATATGCCGATGCCGAGAACTTTAGCTGCACATCGAGTTAGGTTAAAAAGTATTGTACATTGAAGCTCGCAAAACATCCAAACATTTTTTTATAAAGGCCTATTTAATAAAATTACACCGAAATATTTTATGCAAAATAAAAATAAGACAATAAATTATTTCTGACGTAATTTGAGTGTAACTGATATGTATAGCTGAAAATTAGAACGAATTAAAAAAGATACGGTCCGCTGACTGGAATAACGACTTGTGTTGTACCTTAAAGCACCTTAAAGTATAATGATTCTACGGGGTGTAACTCAGTGGATTTAGAGTATCTGCTTTGGGAGCAGAAAGTCGGAGGTTCGAATCCTTCCACCCTGAATCTAGCCTGAAATTTCTGGTAAATTTATCTCAATAGGTGCATTTAACGTAAGTTGTTTGTTCATAGAAGCAGAACCATTTAAAATGCTAGCAATTTTTAATCTTTTTAATGTTTTTACAAAAATATTGTTAGAAAGAAATTGGCTAATATTTTGGTCAAAAAGATTGAAAAAAATAAAGTACGCTAGAAAAACGCAAATAATCAATTGCAAGAATGCGACTGCGTCTAATTGAGGCATTAACTTATAATGTTTAACATTGTACATAATAATAAAACTTAAACCAAAATTGTACAGAAAATGATTATTAATTGAAGACCAAAAAAAATTAAATTTAAACGATTACATAAAGGAGTGATGCGAAGCTTCAAACACAAAAATTCTTCGCGTAGCTTGCAGCAAGGCGCTATCGGCTTGCGGGTTTTAAAGAGCGGGCAGTTGACAGGACGACAATTAGAACAAGCACGGCGAGAATTAGTAAACAAAAAAGTTAATAAAAAGAAAAAAATACAAAAGATTTGATATTGCAGTATGCCAGACGTCCCTGTCACAAAAAAACCATTAGGGATACGTATGGGTAAAGGTAAGGGAACAGTTAGTCATTGAATATTTAAATTAGCTGCTGGTAAAATAATTTTTAAAATTAGTTGGATGAAACGGGCGAAATTGGGCTTAAAAAAAGCAGCGAAGCTCCTTCCAGTGCCTACAAAAATTTGACGTAAGAATTTATATTTTAAAAAACCATTAAAAATTTTGAATTATTCATAACATTAACGATAATAAACTAGTTTGAAATAGCAATTTAGGGGTTCTTAGACATAAAATTGTTTCTGATCTACACTATATCGGATATAATTGGGTTGTCTCAAAAACATCTTTAGCAATAGTTCCTTTAATATATGATACTAACAGTGTTTTTTCATATGCTTTATATAACAGCCCTAAAAAATTGTTTTTGAAAGCAGATAATATGTTTTTAGCTTTTAAAGAATTTCCAGTTAGAATAAGAAATAATTCATTATCTTATGAAGAAAATTTGCGTATTTTCGGAAAACAAATTTTAATAAAACCACAACAATACTCGCTATTCACATTCAAAAATACAGGAAAGCATTGCTTTCTAAATATCAAATTTATTTTGCATACCAATAAATTTTTTTAATAAATAAAAAACTATGCGTAATTCCGTTTTAGAAAATAATACTTGTGCGTTATTTTTAGATCCTCTTGAGCAATTTACAGTCTACCAGCTTTTTCCACAACAAATTACCAAACCAGAGTACCATAATGTTAGTGAAGATCATAAATATTATTGAGTAGAAAAATTACTAGTTATCAAAGCGCATGTTGTTTATTTTTTTGAAATTGCATATTTCAAGTTAAATCAAATAATATTATATAATATCAGCTCCCCAGTAGTCATTCTATTACTATGAGCTATTTTGGGTATTCTAGTAGTTTTTATTATTGCCCTTGATACAGTAAGAATAAATAATAAAGATAATTATTTGATTGGCTGAAATACAACAAGCTTCGTTATTAAAAATTTATATTCAATTGTAAAAGGAATCATAAAGTCAAATACAGCACTAAGAAGGAAGGAATATTTTTCTATAATGTTTTTTTTGTTTAGTTTCATATTATTATCAAATTTATTTGGTTTAGTCCCATATACATTTACTATTACAAGCAGCTTTGTCGTTACTTTTTTTCTTGCTGCTACACATTTCATAGCCATAAATATAATTGGGATATTCAAGCAAGGCTGAACATTTTTTAATTTATTTTTACCTAGCGGAGTACCTATTTTTATTTCACCATTTTTAGTAATAATTGAGTTAATTTCTTATATCGCTAAAGTTTTTAGCTTAAGTATTCGACTATTTGCTAACATGATGTCTGGGCACGCTTTACTAAAAATTCTAATTGGTTTTTCATGATCAATGCTAACATCT
>Ga0302221_10000280_pt1 | contig 40629 bp, 61 predicted proteins | sample II_Palsa_E2_1_FD_193517 | JGI IMG/M metagenome (GOLD analysis project Ga0302221, IMG submission 193517) | Peat permafrost microbial communities from Stordalen Mire near Abisko, Sweden - II_Palsa_E2_1 | ecosystem: Environmental > Terrestrial > Soil > Palsa > Peat permafrost | place: Sweden... | reverse complement strand
AGGCTATGGCTGTAGGGAAAAGAACATCTGTACCTAATACATTATGGACAACGAGGGCACGCGTTAAATCTGCGCTTCTATTTTCTGCTTTTGTGGAAACTGGCATATCTCAAGTATATTATACTCCTGTCATTCTTTCAATATTAGCCATTCTCTCTTCTTTTTGTTTCAAGTTCTTTTCACGAATTGCAAATAATTGCTGGGCTTCATAATGTGCTTTCTTCTCTTTAATAAACAAATCTCGCTCATGCTCAAAAGATACTTTATCAGCCTCAAACTTCTGTTTCTCATTAAGTAAAGATTCAAACCCTTTCTTATCTAACTCAAGCTGTAATCTGTCTTTTTCTAGTTGTCGCTTCTGGTCAACAAGCTCTGCTAATTCTTTTTTCTCCCGTTGAATTTTTGCCACAAGCGTCTGCATAGAAATGTTTTGATCCTCTATATATTTCTTCTGTGAGGTAACGTCCCGTTCTCTCTGAACAAGGGATAGTTCGCGGTCATTAAGTTTCTCATCACGTTGCGAGGCAACAAGCTGGGAATTTTCTAAGGCTATGCGTTGATTCTCAATGTCTTTTATTTCCTGGAGTTTCACCTCAAGAGTCTTTATAACATCATGTATTTTTTGCTCAAGTTCATTCATACATAGATCCTTTCCAGTAACGCTTTTTTATCAAGTTCGTAGTTTAATGTAATACCGTATTTAGCCATATACCAATCAGCTAATTGATTAGCCATTTTGTCAGCCAACCACTTGGGATAGGTACCGAAATCATAGCCTGCAAGCGTATGTTTTATTCGACCACCGTCATAAGTAAAAGAAAACGCTTCCAAAGCTGGATTAAAAATTGTGACTGGCGTTTTATCTGGCTGTTTGTTGAGTAGCTGGGGCATCTAAAGGAACAGTAGGATCAGGCTGAAGCGCGGAAGTAGACTTTGTTGCTTCTATTCTACCAACTTCCTCTTCTAGGGCCTTAAGCCGTTTCTCCCAATTATCTACTAATTGACACAATTCTAGTAATACCTCATTAGTCGAAGATTTATTTGATAACTCCCCTGTTGCACCGATTGCCTGGGATAACTGAGCAAAGTAGGATTCCCCTGGATTCAAGGCTAGCCCGAATACTTTTTCTAACAGTAATTGTGCTGGGTTCATATCGTTACCTCCTGTGCCGATAATGGTGCGACTGTTGTTAAGGGCTGGGTTGCATCAGGTATAACAGGAGTTGTGGCAACCTGTGGCTGTATCGGTGCTAAAGGCTGTACATTTTGCAAGTTGGGATCAATCGTTTTTATCCCATCAATCAGATCCATATAGAGAGGGCTGTTTGGATCAAGTTTCCCATTATTGACAGGTCGTTTATCAAGCACACGGTTTTGTCCGAACTTACTAACCAAGCCGACAATACAATCATCTATCACTTTTTGTTGGAATGCCGGATCATCAGCCCGCTTCATCTTCAAATAGATTTGTTCATTTAATAAATAGGGGTCATCAATAACGTCAGGGTGGGTTCTTTTAAAAGACTCTTCCATATCAGTCATTTTCTTCTCTGCGTACTGGTTATAGATATGCCCGATCATATTCCAGATATATCGCCTCACAAGATACCGTTCCCAATCTTTTGTCCCATTTGCTTCAATTGTTCTTGGCAATCCATCATACTCAAAGGTAAATGCTGCATTGAGTGGGTTTTTTACACGAAGAATATCACGCTCAAAATCATACATCTTTTGATGGTTAATCGCGGGGCCAATGTGTCGTACTGGATCGTAAGCGTCACTCATACTAGTTACTTGCTTTGGTTGCTATTTGTGGGTTGGCAGGTTTCTCAGGTTGTTCATAGTCCGAGTCAGTAAGAGCATTAAATGCAGTCCTATCTATTTCATCAAGTAAAGGAGCCAGTATTCTAGCTCTTGGATCACCTAATTGCATCTGTTGACCTGAGATCATATTCACCAACACGACTAATTGTTGGCGTGTCCAATTAAAGGAAAACTTTGTCTCAAGTGCTTTTTTGGTGAATGTTTTACCGACTTGTGGAGCTGGTATCTGAGGTTGTGGATTGTTTGGGCTAGGAAGCCCTTGACCATTTGGATTCATTAAATAAAGGATAGCAAGTATTTTTATAAAATGCAAGAGTCTATTTAATCGTTACCAGATAGCCTTGACCATTAGTGCTACCAGAGGATGTAAGAGCCATTTGTTGTGTGCCTACAGAATTAACTATCTTATCACCAAATACCATACTGTTCCCCCCTGCGGGTGCTTCAGTAATAAGTGAATAGGTACCTGAAGTATCAACAAATGATACGGCACCCGAATTACAAGCATAGCCTCCTGCAACAATCTCATTTGCAGCAGTCGGTGTCCCTGTAGGGCCAATCGTATGTGTAGTTACATAACCTGAGTCTTGTAAGGCAGCAAACTTATCAATTGTACCAACAATATTTTTATATTCTGCCAATACTGCCTGTACATTATAGTAGCCACTCAAAGCAACTGTTAGTGTTGGTGTTACTCCTGCCGCGCACCCTTTTACATACCAAATATCTAAAGAAGAGTTGGTTGTGTTAGTATATCCCACATATTTAGTCCAGTTACCATTAGGCGTATCGCTTACTGAAGTAATACTTGTTGTCGCATTGTTACTCGTTGCAATAAAAGCAACTAAAAAATCTCCGGCCAAATTATTACTGCCCCATTGCATGGAGACACTATTTTGATAATTTGTACCATTATTGAATCCTGTATGTTGTACACGTGCCGGGACTGAAACAATAGATTGAGGACTAATAGTATTTTTAAATGGATAAATACCTGGGTTAATAGCACCTGCTGCTCGTGAAAGATAGGCTCTCATACTTAGAAGTATAACACTGAAACCCCGTCTCCTGAAGTGCCGTTAATGTAAAGTGTTGAAAGATCAATCTTTGAATCTACATCTCCAAGAGAAATTGATTGTCCCGCTGCAAGTGCGACTCCGTATACGCTTGATGTGACAGAGGCATTACCTAAATAGATAGTTCCTGCATTTCCTACATTTGCTTGAATAATGACAGTACGCACCAAAATAGCAGACGAAGTAAGTTTTGCTGCCGATCCTGTTTGCGTTGGATTGAGTTGTGATGGTGCGTATGCCATAACTAAGATGTGGCAAATGGTGTCGCTGTGGTTCCACTTGCTACAATCATTCCCTGAACTGACCACAAAGTTGTCGTAACACAAGTGAACTTTAACCAGCTACCAACAATACCACCTGTGGTTGTACCGTTTTGTGTAACCGCAAGATGTGATGAGCCGTTTCCTACCCATTGTTTATTAGCTGTATTATCAAGACCTGACACGATAATACCTGCAAGAAGCGTTGTTCCTGCATCAGTAATTACCTTTGCATTACTCGAAGTAATAGTAACGGTAACAATAAAAGTAAATTCTAATCCTAACGCTGGAGCGGGTAACGTATAAGTTACTCCTGACGCTCTATCAAAAAGAAGAATTGCCCCCGTTTGCGCCGCTGTTAATGTAGGCGTTGCGGATGCACTGGCAATAACATTTCCCTTTCCACCAATTTTTGATCCCGTTACCGTCAAGCTCCCTGGAACTACTGTATTTCCCGATGTATCAACAGTAAACTGTGAAAAATTAACAGCTTGATTAGTATTTAATCCCTGTGTTCGTACCCCTGGTACTCCCCCCATCATGCCTTCAATTGTTTCATCATCCTGAGGCACAGCATGATACAAACGGTCTACCTTATAATTTCCGGTAAATTGATGGAATATTCGTGATTTCATATTAGCTTAGCTTTCCTGTCCCCTGACATGCAGGACATCTCATTAATATTTGCGTTTTTGTCGTAGAGGCTGGATCAACTACCAATCCCTCGCCTTTACACGGCACACAATTATAGTCTGCTCTTTCGGGAACGGTGTCAGCAGTAACAGGAGCTTTTGGCTCTGTTAAGGGTTGGGTTGGGTCGACTCCTTCTTCAGTTTTTTTGCTAAATACTCCCATAAATTTAAAAAACCTCGTCTCGTCCATCTGACGAACGAGGTCGCATCTTGTTTTACAAACTCCATTTTAGAACCCTGTCAAATTAACACTAATTGCGTGTGCTGAAGCTGCTGCCTCACGAGCCACACCAATTGCCTGTTTTGTCGTTGCTGCTGCGTATACGGTTACTGCTCCTGCTGTCCCTGAAGGCGTACCAACTGCACTACCTACTGCGAAGGTTGAGCCGTCTGATAATACCGATGCTACTCCTCGTGTTTGAATATATCCCATGTATGTTGCAGTGATCGGCCAAATAGCAATACCAATTGCAGCACCCGTTGGTGTTGTTGCCGGCATTTGAATAACTCCATTATAAGGAGATGGTTTCATGACAACTGTTGCTGAAGTTGTTACAGCATATCGCAAAGGCCTGTCAAGCCAGACATTCATTGAGCCTGCATTGGTAAGCGTTCCGGTAACATTGATGATTGTGTACTCGTCTCCAATCGGTACTGTCCCAGCAGTGTAGAACCCGATTGACCCACCTGCGTATGCTGCTGAAGTAATAGTTGTTGAACCATTAGTAATATTAAGATATGGCTGTCCAACAACTGCTGCTGTTGCGACTGCTGCGTTTTCAAGCCCTGTGTTTTCTGCCGGTTCCTGTAACAGATTTCCTGCCACTAAATTAGATGCTCCTGCTACTGCAAGGGTAAATTCTTTACCACCCAAACCGTCAATTCTTGCCCCGTAAGACTCTGGCCCTGGAAGATCAGGATTACTGGTAATAGAGTCCAAAGTTGAGCTTTGGTATAAGTCTAAAGATGCAATGTATCGTGTTAATTTAGCCATAGTTTTAAATGGTCGTTAGACCTGTTGCTTTTCCGTGTCTACGATATGAGTGTGCAATTACATTTCCAATTGCCCAGAACCTTGCATATTTACCGCCCTGTGTTGGCATTGGTTCCGGTTTCTGATAGAAGAACCCATGATTACTTGATGGCATTGCCTCTGCTGCCATAGCACCAGTTCCCTCATACACAGTGTCATCACCAAAGCTAACATGTTCCAAAGTATCTTTGTATTCATCAGGCACTTCAGATCGGCCGTGCCATTTGAAGTAATCCTCATTCATCATGTACAACGGGTTGTTACCATTGGTGTTAGCAAAGTCATCATCAACGATTGTTAAGGTTCGGTATGAGAGACCATCAAAGCCGATTGAGCCTTTGAGTTCAGGGTTATTTCTCTGTCCCCATTTATCATTGTTACGCAATTTGTCGTATCCAACATCTCGATAAGATGCTCGGATAAATGGCTGTAACAGTTGTCCATATAATGACCAGATAGATTTAGTTGTGTACGCAACGTTTGGTTTCTCCTGTGCCATACCAGCCGCACGAACGTTATCATGGATAGTGTCAAGAAGTGCCAATGTCAGTTTATTAGCAGTAACGGTTGCGACGTAGGCATCAAGCGTTGGATAGGTTGATCGGGAGATACCACCAATTGTTGCGTTATTTGTACCGTTATCAACGATTGCTTCCAAACCTAACATTTGATTGGCTTGACCGTAGCCATAGATAGCACCACCCAAAGCCTGTACGACTTGTGCTGCTGCTTTTTCATACTTTAATTTATCAACTGAAATGTTGCGGCCTGCTCCTTGATTTGCGAATGACTCTAAGAGAATACTTACCTGTGGTTGTGTAAATGCGGTTTGTGCAAATGAAGTTCTTACTACTGTACTGGTTGCTGCCAATGCTAATTCTTCAAGCCCTGTAATCCACTGTCCTTGCGTATCTGAAATAACATCCAAATCAACATCTTGTACTTTTCCTTCAAATGGTACACCACCAAACATAATACGAGTCATGACGCTTGGTGATAAGAGAATGTTATCAACGACTTTAGTGTAGAGCTTTGGATTACCAAGTACATCAACACGGGAGGTGTTTTGGATGCCGTCATAGAAACGGACATTACCAAGATTTTCTTTAAAAGAGTCAGTCTTTAAATGGGCAGTTCTTACATGAAACATAGATTTCCTAGTTTATTCTGGAGGGAGAGGTTTAAGAAAACCTATGTCTGTAATAACTCTACTAGATTATGTTTTGCCATGTCAATAGGGCAATTTTGTTATGCCTAATTAACATTCCGCACGTTCGCTTTTGAAGCTAAACGCTGGCGTTCTTCTCTGATTATCTGTGCATACGATTTATTTCTGTCAGTCTTTATATTATACTTCTCTGATATTTCCTCACTTTGACTTGATTCATTTCCAAATACAGGGGCATTATGTCCGGCAACCTGTTTAGTAAGTGGCGTGTAGTATGCTTTTCCCGTTTCAGGATCTTTGCCATAGCGGATCATTTGAATACTTCTGATAAGAGGTTGTCCTTTTGCCATTCTTTGAGAATTTACCTTAACTGCGGTCTTGAATAAATGCTCACGCTCTTTATAACCTGGATCGGAAAAGCCTGGATCTGTAGGGTCACTAGCATCTTTGATCTCAACTTTAATCTTAGGCAGATCATTTGCTTTATAGATTGCGTTAAGGTCTGCATCCATTTCCTTTTGCAAGCCTTCATTAAATGCTTTCGTTGCGGCTTCCTTGTCAGCTTTTACCTTGGCCTCCTGATCCTGTGTCTCTTTGGCTTTGGCTTCTTTTTCGGCTAACTCGGCTCTTATTTCTGCTGTTGCCTCTTCTTTTGCAATACGTGCTGACTCTGCTGCTATCTCATCATAGGACTTAGGGAGTGGGTTGCCATCCTTATCAACACCTGTAAACTTAGGCTTTAATGCTTCCTGTCGTTTTTTCTCAGCATCTAAGGCTTGTTGCTCTTTAGCTTTCCTATCTTCTTCAGCTAGTCGTTGTTTCTCGACAACCTCTGCTGCTGTCTTTGCAGCAAGTTCAGCCTGTCTCTTCTCTGCTGTTTCTGCATCTAATTGCTTCTGTTTTGCGACCTCCTCATCTGTGGGTTTATCATCCTTAACAACTTCAGTATCAGGTTTTTCGTCCTCCTTTTTATCAGCCTCCAGTTTCTCCCGTTCCTTTTGCTGTTTCTCGACAATCTGGGAAAACGTTAAATTACGTTCTGTCTTAACGTCATATTGGTCGGGGTCTTTGACTTCTTCTTTTTTATCGTCTTTTATTGGATCGGGCATACTATTAATGTACAACATTCCCTGCCGGTTGTGCAATAGCTGGCTGTGGTTGTGCCGGACTCGTTGCTACAGCCTGAGTATTATTTGTACTTGGCCCCGCTGGCCCATTAGGTTGGGGTTGACCGCCTCCTGGCTGAGGTTGTGCCCCTGCATTTTGTTGTTGAGTGATTGCTGCTAACTTCTGGACAAGCTGTGGGGTAGCGGTTGGGCCATCCTCTACAAATGCAGATAAGAATAGCGGGCCATCTACATGCTCAGTGATGAAACGTGCAGTTCTTCCTTCTGCGTCATCAAGGTCAAGGTCTTCATATAAATCAAGAGTGCTAATTCTATCCATTTTTGCAAGATTAAGGGCATTATTCTGTTTACGTAACTTATCACTCCCACTAGCCTTAATCATTACCTCCTGCCCATCTTCTACAAAATCCTGATGAAGTTGCATAAATACCCATTCACCTTTAGCACCAAGGATCTTTCGGAAATGCGCCTGAGTGTAACGGGTCTTAATCATGTGCATTGCCCATCCTGCCATCCATTGAGCTGCTTTATTAATTGTCTCCTCGACCATGTCATCCATAACTGTATAGTCGCTCTCCCTGCCTATTTGATTGTTGGTTACTGCCTCATCTTGCACCTCACCACGAATACTGGTACTTGATGATATTTCAAACATTTCATTCTTTAAACGGTCAAGATCCTGATATTCCTGTGGCTCCGGTCTGTCAGGGGGGATAAACTCATGCTGTTGCTGTGGTACGCCATTAACCAAATAGTCCTCATCAGGGTTATTGTGATCCATTTTCTTTATATCCCCTGAGCTGAGTCCTGCCATTTTCGACCAGATATGATGTCCTCTGTTTTTAAGCGTATCCTGGATCTGTTTCTGCATAAAGTCAAGATTATCTTGATTAGCAATGTTCTGCTCTAAATGCGTGGTTTCATCAAATGGCTGCTTACCCCACTGGTCATAGACCATGAAAAAGAACGGCTTTTGAGGACTATCAAAGAAATTGTGATATACCTGTTGTTCTGACACATTATCAGGGAATTGTCCCGTCATCATGGACATTTGCATCTCATCGGTGGTAATACGTCTTTTACTAGATTCGAGCTGGATGTTGTCGTAAGTGAACAACTGTTTTTCACCTTCATAATCAAAGTATGGGTTCTTCATTTTCTCAAGGATGCAATCACGATACTTCCAGATAACCCCTTCAACCCGTTTCCACTCACCTTTTTCTTTAGCTGGCTCATAATCGGTAAACCAAACCTCTCGTACATCAATGGGTGTTGCTAATGCCCGCCACTTACGCTCATCGGTATCGTTACCATTCTTGTCAAGAATGCCCTGTTTTCTCAGCTCATCAATAAACTCATTCTTGCTCTTAGGAAACATCATAATAACCTTCTCAACGGTGAGTGATACTTTATGAGAAACAAAGGACATCTTATTAGCATCAGCCTCAGTTGCGGTGTGGTCTACATCTACTGCGTCAGGATGGACATAGATAAACTCATAATCTCCAAGACCTCCAAATGCTTGCGGGTTCCAGATGACTTTTATAATGCCAACTCTGTATACTGGTCTATGCATCCATGCCATACCTAAAACCTTACGATTCTGCTCTTTCTGAAGATCAGAGTTTACAACCTTTGTTATCATCTCTGCAATCTGCTTACTCTGATCCGTATTTTGTCCAGGGGATACGATTAAGTCTGGGAGCTGAGATAAAGCCAGTGGCTTCATGGTTCGCTCGATCTCATAGAGAACATTTGTTAGCGTGCGTGTTTCGTAGCCTTTGAGTTTATCAGCTTTCTCTAATTCCTGGATTTGTCTGCCAAACCGGTAAATCTCATTTTTACGTCGTAGTTCATAAAGGTTATATTCTTTTGAGAAGAAATGGCGGGTATCCTCGATACGTTTATCAATGACTTTTATCAGGTCATCATCAGGGATATCAAGAGCAAGTGGATCGGTTATTTTGTCTGCTTCTTCACCAACAGCATACTTTTCAAGATCATCAGTGAGCAGTCCTGGGTTAATCATATATCTACTCTAGCATATTAAATCATCTCTGCGAAATAGTATTTTTGCCCACAACCTTCTTGATAACAGGATGCAAAAAACGGTGTATTATGCTTCTTTTTATCAAGCATCGTGAAGATTTTATCCTCAGTAAATGCGAGTATCCTGCATCTATCAACATTGATACGGTTAGTGCACCAAAAGTCATTATCGATACGATTGGGATGCAATACTACTCGTATCACATCTGATGAATAGCCGTCATACGTTTGAAGGGCATATTTTGTATTACATGTCTTGCATTTATTCACTACGAGGTTTTGTTCTGTTGGCTCATAAAAGGGCATGATCTTACTCACTTTGCCATCAGTTTGGGTTAAAAATTGTGAGCAATTGGGACAATTAATGCCATAGACTGTGTTATCAACTTTAGGTTGAAGTGTTATGGTTGACACTCGTAAGTCTTGGATGTTACCTCGAATTGTTACTTCCATATAAATGATTTGATGCGATCCTTGAGTGATACTTTTGTGGGTAATGGATGATGTGTTTGCACAAATGGCTTTGTCTCTTCGATTACTTTTGCTACTCCGGTTAGTGGCATATTGTCTTTATGGTTTCTACAATACAATGGTTGATCCTTTGGGTATTTCCTGGGATACTTGCAGTTCTTATAGTGGCATTGTTTATCGAGATCCTTCGTTCTTCGTAATTGCTTCATACATCCTTTCTTGACATCCAAACCATCATGGTTGCGCTCTTAATTGAAAACCACAACGTATTGTGATATGCCCGCATACTTCTGAAATGTTTGTACCAACGTTTAATCATTAATCTCCTCCTATAACAGTCGTTGTCCCATGCTCCGTTGCTCTTTCAAATGGTGTGAGATCCATCGGCACTTGCTTGCCTGCCACAACCATTATACGAGACTTTGTTTGAGTCGGCAATTGGTTTGAAACCACCGCTCCAACACTGCCATGCTTAAACACATTCCAACAATAATACTCAAATGCCCGCATACCGTGTGAAAACTCATCGTGTATTGGTATCTCATTTGACTGATTGATAAGTGTCTCAGCTTTCTCAGGATACTTATAATTGAGCAAGCACTCAACAAACCGCTCAGTGTTTGGATTAGCTGAATTAACAAATAAGTAGGGAATTGATTTGTGTGCTTGTCGTATCTGCGTTGGGATATCAGGAATAGGGTTAGTCATTATGTAATGTCCTAGATTCATAGCTTCATCAACAACAGACTTGCCTGTTGCAAGATTTCTCGCACGTCCGGCAATATCTCCTGTTTCAAGCTCCGGTGTTCTATATGGCAAGTCTTTTATCCAATCGGTGAAGAACTTGAGATTTGTATTGTTTTCCTCTATATAGTCAATAACTCGAAGCTCTCTGCCGTTGGGTTGGATCACAATAATTGCTGTTGGATCATTAACCCCAAAATCCCAGGTGAGATGCACAGGTAACAACGGATTGTAGCCAAAGGGAATATATTGTTTTTCCATATTCCATTCTTCATACACTGTGCCCACCGGCTTTTCATATTCTGCGAGTATTTCCTGGCGATAATAACTCATGCCCATAGCCTTGTACTCTTCCACTAAATTATTCAGCTCCTCACGGTCAAGCTCTGGGTTCTCAAAAGAAGTATGATGAAACGAGGTAAAGTTTGGATTCTTTGAGAGCCGATACAGATTGCGGAAACCTTTGGGAGTACCAGCCAAAATAGCTTGTGCTTTATGAACCATCAAATTAGGGCGTATAATCGTCGGGAAGATATCTTCAGCCCAATCATCGTACTCATCACCACAGAAGAACCCCCAGTTTGAAATACCACGTAATGCTTCCTTGTTCTCAACCCCCATGAGCATTACCTTACCGCCATTGGGAACAGTAACCGTGAGTTCTGTCTCATTCTTTTTATACGGCATCCCTTCAAGCTTGAAACCATTGAGAATACGTTGTACGTGGTCATTCCAAGCTATATTTTTTGCTTGAACACGGTTAGGACAAACATACGGACACGTTAGCCCCGTGAGGATTGCCTGCTCAAATAAGATACTGATGAGTAGGGAAGTCTTACGCCATTTGCGACCTGCTCTTAGTTGGATAAAACGCACCCCATTATCTATGGCATCAAGTATTTCTTCCTGTCCAGGATGAGGTTGAGTGGGATAAAATACATTAACTTCCAAGTCCATTATTTTGTTGTAGTCTGTTTTTTTGTAGGTTCACGTTTAGTGGTTATTGTATGGATCATTGCTTGTAAATCTACATTTTGTTGCGGCATACCATCCATGTACTGCCAAATAAGTTTTATTGCATTTATATCTTTTGCCTTTGCTACCGCAAATAATCCGTCAAGTATCTCATCTAATAATGCAGGTTTCTCACTTAGTCGTTGCCTTACAACTGCTGATAATGAATGGCTGCCAGGCGGTCTCCCATTCGGATTTCCCGATTGTCCTGGCTTAAAAGATGTTTCATTTGCAAATTTATGCCTGTTTTCGGCCTGTTTTTCAACTTCAGTAACAGGGTTCAAATCTAGTGGCTTCGTTGGATCTTGCATACATTATTTCGATAATAACAATCTATCAATCTTTTCATTTAATGCCGTGAGCTTCTGGTCTGCATCAACATTTGTCTTGTAATCCTCATCCGCTTTTAACTCACTTCTTTTATTAAGAACATTATTCCCCACTGCCAATATAGGAAGAAAAATAAGCTGAATAATATTAGAGCAGAATAACAGAAACGGATATGGGTACGCATCGAACGGATGCCTTGTTGTTGATTGCCATAGCATCCATCCTGTTTGCCATAAGACTAGGATGTAGAAGAACCACATTGTCCCTACTATTTTGGTAATGAAATATCCTATTTTTTCTTGTATGGACATGCCATCCTTGTGCTGTTGATTTGTGTTGATGTGATTCATCATTTTATTGTACTACAAATATTACATTGTTTTGTAATTGCATAATGTACAAGGTCTGTTGATCTGTTACGAATTGAACGCCACCGATGTAAGCCAAATAAACAAAATATAGCTTTCAATTTGATATCCCCTTCCCACCCATTTTGATTGCCTCGGCAACAGCCGCTTTATTCTCTTTAGTAATCTCATCCTCATTCATTATCTTGAGTTCTGCTGCGGTCGGGCGCATAACAACACCGGATGGCTCATCAACTATCGGAAAGCGAGAGTTTGAACGGATACCATCTGCGGGACAGTTTGGAGGTGTGCCAACTGGTGTCTCTGACACATTAGGAGATTTCTCATATGTCGTACGTGCCATACCGCCTATTGAAACAAGGTCATCATAATTTTTATCATGTAATAAATGCGGGCGATATACTTTCCATGCCACCCAATACCCCACTGCAAAAAAGGTCAGTGAGTTGAGCATTATTACTATGATTGTGATATCAGTGTTAAACATTAGAATCCTTTATTATAATAACTAATCCCCGTATTTTTATCCCGTGCCCTATCCATAACATACTTAGCGTTTTTAATTTCTTTCTTAGTAAATCCTTTATCAAGAGCCGCTTGTTCTCCCCATAGATCAACCCACCGTTTGTTCAGCTCTCCTTTATAGTGGCTTTGTTCGATAGAATCCTGTCTCTCTTGTCTTTCAAGTTTAATGCGTTCCGGTATGATTTCAACTGGATCGGAGGGAGAGAGAAGTTTGGCTTGCCTATCATTGCACTCGTCACAGTTTGGAATACCAAATTGAGGATGTTTGGTTACGGGGTTTTTATAACAGGATGGGCAGAGTATTTTAGACATATCATTTTTTATCAATATCCTTCTGGATAATCTCATAACCAACTGAGCTATTAAGGATAGCCATTGATGAAGCATTTTTCAAAGCCTCTACTGAAACACTGGAAGGGTCAATGACTCCATCTTTTATCATATCAACTATTGTCTGTTTAGCAACATTGACACCCATTGTTTTACTCTGACTCTTTAATTTCTCATACCACTCGCCATCATTCATGCCAGCATTAGTAAGCAATATTCTAAATGGCTCATAAAATGCTTTATAGAGAATATTTTGTGCAATATCTTTCTGATCTAGCTTCTCTCTCACTGTCAAATAAATAACTTCCCCTCCAGGAACAATCCCTTTTTTGACTGCTGCTTTAACTGCTGCGACTGAGTCTTTGACTCTTTCCTTACGTTCTTTCATCTCAGCCTCAGTCGCTCCCCCTACTCGAATAACAGAAACACCACTTGTGAAGCGAGCCAATCGTTCTTTTATTTTATCCTTGTCGTATTCCAAATCCTCAGTTTCAATTGATTTCTTTATCTCATCAATTCTTGCTTTGATATCCTCCTTAGTTGCTGTTGGTTCTGCGATTATCGTTTCTGTTTTAGTAGATTTGACAAATCCACATCTGCCTAAATCATCAATTGTTGCGTCTTTAATATCAAGCCCTGTTGAGCGTGAGAAGAACTTACCCCCTGTAAGGATAGCTATATCTTGCATGATATTCTTTTGATTCTGTCCGAATGAGGGAGCTTCGATGAGTAAGTTCGGGAGGAGTGGTCTGCCATTAAAAACCTTATTTTTATTATCAACCATCAAGCCTGCCACTTCTAGGCCAAAACTACCAGCAATAAAGACGAGCTTTTGACTCTTACCCGCGAGGTCATTGAGTAAATCTCTTATGGGTTCGATGTCTTTAACAAACTCATCGGTTATGAGGATATATGGATTTTCTAATGTGGCTAAACCTCTACGCGGATCGGTCATAAACTCTTGGGCTGCCCACCCCTTATCAAACTGAAATCCTTTTTGTTTCTCAACTTTAGTTACTGGACTTGTTGACTCATCTATGACTACCAACCCCTCGGCTCCGATGTCATGGATACACTCAGCCACTAAATCCCCAAGCTCATCATCTTTTGCACTGACTCTAGCGATTTGTTGTTTTTGCTCTAGGGTCTTGACAGGAATAGAGAGTTTTTTAATCTCATCAATCATCTGCTCAGTAGCTTTCTCTATGCCTTTACGAAGGAGCATCGGGTCATGTCCTGCTGCCACGAGTTTGTTAATTTCCTTATGGATTGCATAGCTGAGAATTACTGATACGGTTGTACCATCTCCCACTTCATCAACAGTCTTTCGAGCTGCTTCTTTAATAAAGGAGGCTCCTACGTTTTCGTACTCATCATCTAAAGCAATAGAGGCTGCAATTGTTACTCCGTCACACAAAATTACATTCATGCGGTTGTTTTGCTCGTTCACATATGAAATAGCAACATTTCTGCCACTAGGGCCGAGTGATGAGGATACAGGGTCATGTACTTTTTTAGCACCTGTTAGGATTTTATCTTGTGCTTCTGTACCTGAGATGATGTCTGTTTTTATATTCATTTTTCTAATTTAGCCCTCGCGTCATGGAAAATAACACAGTGATATTTCTTTCTCTCATATTCAAACTCATCAGCACCATCAACGTACGAAAAAAACCAAATAATGTCACCGACTTTGTAGACTGAAACCATCTTGCCTCCGTCATCATGCTCACGATTTTCCCCGACTGAAACAACCTTACCCATAAGGATCTTTTTGTCTTTGGATTTACCAACATTTATTTGTGAGTCATCTTCTATACGTTCAACGAGGTAGATTCCTGGCGAGGCTGTTATTGGTAGCTTTGTTGTAGTCATTGTTTAGTTTATAAAAACTTATCTGAGTAAAATATACCAATTTTTATACCCTCATGCAAGAGGTAAAAAGACAAAACCATCACCTTCGGTACACGATATAAGTTCAGGTACGAGAAGCAATGGTTTGTCCCAAATGAAAAGAGGCTATTAGTCATTCAGGCAGGAATAAAACTAATTGCCAAAAGTATAATGGAATATTATTGAAAAATTGTCAAGAAGTTATTTGACGGGGACTACAGTTACTACTCGTGTTGCAGGAACAACGGTTTTTACAACGGCTGGTGTGACTGCTGAAGGTGTTGCGGTTGGAGTAACTAACGCTTTTAACTGAGATTCTGTAGAAGCGGCCATATTTACTGCCTGTTGTGAGTCTTGTACTGCAAGATTTTGCGTTTTTTGAAAGGTTACTTGATTAAACCCCACGGCTGCAAAGCCAATAACACCCAGAACGAAGACTACAAAGAGCTTAAAATCGGGATTCAACTTGTTCATAGGTCTAGTATTTCACTAATGGAAGGGGTTTGTCAAGCGGTTTTTCTCTCAGCCTTACTATTATGGGATACTTTCGACTTAAAATGCGATTTTAGCCCCCCTCAAAATGAGGCTAGCCAGAAATTATTTTTTCTCGCTCTGCTATATACTGTTGCCACTGTGTCGCTTTTTGACAAGACATCTCTTGAAAATATTTCAAATTTAGCCTCAAAATCCCCCTCTTTCTCAGTCCGAATAATCCACATTATTATGACCTGAGGCTATTTAGCCTTGATTAGCCTCGATTATTTTCTTTTTAATTACTTCACCTGTAAAGTTGTTCAGGATATAAGCGTATTCCATTTTCTTATCAAACTTAATAAAAATATAATTTATCATCGGTGCTAATGGTGGCGAGTACATCGGCACATTAGTAGACGGTATTTTATTAAAACATATATGCGTATATTGATAAGTTACTCCGCAATTGCTACAAATTTGATTAAACATATTATTCTGACCTAGCCTTGATTAGCCTCAATAATTTCTCTCTCAAACCGTAAGGCTTGAGGCAAAAACTATTTTATAAGTTCGTAACCTGATTCAAATGCTTCTGCTGGCGAAAAGGATTTATACCCGTCTTTGTAAACAACATAATATCCACCCTCTTCTGGCTGATGTTTACTTGCATATTCAGAAGAAAGATTTATTCTTGAATATCTTGTATCTTCAGGCGTTATATCAATGCTTCCATTTTCTTGACGTTCTATTTGAGCAATCTTTAAAGCCCAAACCTCTTTATAACATTTGTATTTTGGCATTTCTGCCGATGCTCCATCCATTATTTATCACCCTCTTTCTTGTTGAGATATTCTATAATTTCGTTAAGCTTATTTTTTATCGAGACAAATTCCTCCGCATATTTTATTTAAGAGATGTACGATATTTTCTCCCTTTTTAGCGTGGTAAGTTTTGATTTCTATCTTTTCTGGTACTTTCATGGTTTTAATAACTTCTATTAGTTGAAGTAAACACACCTGGTCTAATTTCTTTAAGTCCTGCTTGCTTATGAAATACTTTTATCATGGCATCGCATTTCTTAGCTTCTTTTTCTTCTTCTTTATGTCTTTTTTCCATTCGATGTATCCACTCAATTGTTCTATCGTCACAAAACCTACAAATTGGAAAATCGTGTACATGATTCATGATATTACTTCTAAAAATAATCCTTTAAATTGTGCCTCCCCTTCGTACGATACTGTCACTATAAGAGGCGCAAATTAAATAACTTTTGACATAATAAGATCAATCTAATGCGAGGGCTAATACAAGACTTATTGCAATGCTTATGATGCTTTCCCCCTCGTAGTGCTTCTAAGCAATGACATTCTTGATCTTTCTTTTCATTCATACTTAATTCAATTCTTACGTTTATGGCAACTACATTGACAAATGTCAAGCCTGTCGCATTGTTGATGTTTTCTGACATTACATTGTTTGCTTATTATCATACTTAAGTTCGATTAGTTGATGTGTTAATTACTGGATGCAATCACCCCAGAATTACTGGTATGCCTTCTGCGATTCCACGTCAGGCATTAATTCTTCCTTCATAAATCACCTCACTTCCATTTATCGACAGTTATCGCTATTTATCGCTATTCTTCTAAAGATTCTCAAACTTAAAAACTCATTCATGCGGTTGCAGAAGTTAAGCACTTTCACCTTCCGCCTTGGACTCTTATGACTGAGTTGACCAATTATAGAAGGTTACTTACCCTGGACACGAGTCATATGTCGTCAGATCCAGCCGCATGAATCAATTTTCCTGCTATCCCCCTGAGACTTGCACTCAGTTATTAGAATTAAGAACTCAATTGCAAGCTAGACACGTTCGGGTTCACTATGAGTTAGGCGAAATACTTTCATCTTTTCAAAGATCCTAACTTTCAATCCCCCCACATCTAGCTCGCATTCAATTCTCAACCCTAGTAGGCACTATCTATTACTTCAACCGTCTTACATTTCCAGCATTGAAATAAAACATTTCTATAGTTATATATCGGTGCGCCTCCCCCTGGACTAGCTTTTCCCTGATTAATTATATATTTCGGTTCCAACACTCCTATGCAGTTTCCTGTTGGACATGGTTGATCTTCAATAGGCATAATTCTTACTTATTATTCGGACTGATCCGGCACAAAACTTGCTCTCGGATCACGAGTGTCAAAATCCTGATTACATTCCTCTTTATCTTTGTCAGTTAGTTTCCGCCTAGCGGATCAGGATTCATACCCAACGATCTTTTATATTTTCGGATAAGAAACCAAAGATTGAAAGCTCCTACGAGTTGACCAATTGCGAAAATAATAGCTATTTGTAAATAATTCATACTCCTAATTCCCTCCATTATTACGCATCAAAAGGCTTGAAACTCACTCCGCCTTCAAATGTTTCACTCCAAGTTCCACATTTACAAGAATCCGATTCATTTATAAGCTGTAAATCGTCCAATTCTTCGTCGCACGTTGGACAAAATGATGCCCGTTGTTTTGAGCGTTTATACTTTAATTTTCTTTTTTGCCATTCACCCATACTTCTATACGGCCTTACGCCTAATCTTCTCCGATATATGTACCGCAATTATTGCAATACATAGCTTCGGTATCATTTAAGAATTTACATTTTTTGCATTTTTTCATACTCATTTATATACGTATTTACAATTAATCATTTTCGATGATTTCAACGCTAACATAATGCTTTGCATGATTCTTTTGTAACCATTCTTTTATTTTATCTGCCGTATTTTCAATTTCAAAATCATCGGCTGGCTCATAAATTATAAATATTCTTTTTTTAGTCATAACTCTATACGCTTTTTGAATTAATAATCCTCTCCCCGATTCCAGTTTTTTGTTTCCTCTGGTTGTATAACTGGATCGTAACCAGTCCCATTACAATTAGTGCATCTATCTTGATACATTCCCACAGTACCACTTCCATGACACTCTCTACAGTTTCCATGTTTTGTTGGTAACGATCTTGGTGTTGTTTTTATACTCATAATATACGCTTTTAGGCTCGTCTCCACTTTTTCTCAAATTCTTCTTGATCCTGTCGCCCGTCAATATAATTCTTAGAATTTATGATAACTAACACAAGTAAAATCGTCCAATACTGCCAAGATAAAACAGATAAGTTTGATAGCATTAAGATTGACGTATAAAAAAACCAATTAACACAAAAGCTCAGTTTTTTATGTCTGTTTATGTATTCAACTAATTCAAATATTTTATCCATATTACTTCTAAAATGAATGCTTTTTAGGCCTGATCTTTTTTAGGTTTTTCTTCTGCGTAAATCTCGTCTATTTCCTTGAAGTCCATATTTGGTTTTATTTTCTCGTTGTAAAATGTCATCCAAGGCTCTCTTTTTCTACCAGCCCATTGCTCTATTTTCCAAAAACATTCTTCGCATACTTCAATAAATTCTCTCGGTTCTTTGTCATCACTCCATTGTTTGTACATCAATTTGATTTGATTTATTGATGAAATTGATTTTCTGCAATGGTCACAAATATATACTCTCATGGTTTTAATTACTATTGTTCTTCGGACTAGATGTCCATTCTATGCTCGTATTCGCAATCATCACAAATTTGCTCTATATACTTTTTGTCATTGTTGATCTCTGCTTGATATGCACAAGCTCGATTTGAGACATCCGGTTTAACTTTTCTACAAACACAACATTCTAATCCTTGTTCTTCCTCTTCCCATGCGGGACAATCCTTATTGCATGGTTTGTCATCAAGAGCATGACCGTTATGCGCTGGCTTTTTCATATCATCACAATTGTGTTTGTCAAATTCTGCCGGAGCAAAAGCCCACCCACAACCTGAACATTCTTTGAAACCTGCGTCTATAAAATCCTGATATTTTCCAATGTCAATTTGTTTTTTCATAATACTTATCCTTTTTGAAATGTATTAGTAATGCACCTTCATGGGTATACCAAGCATCTATATCTTTATTGCTTACGTTAAATGTGCCATCTCTCGCACATTTTGTAATTTTTATATCCTTGCCACCGATAGTATCGAAATACTCGTAACTACACGTAGGACAAACTAATTGGTAATCATTCATTTTTTTAATTCAGGTAATATTTTCTCGATTTCTTGTGCAATTGCTAATGCTAAATCAACATCCATTTCTCGATAAGAGTTTTCGGGATAACACCATCCTCTTGCGATTGCTTCAACTAATATTTTTCTATGCTTACTTGGCTTCATAATTTTTTAATCATTAAAAACTCAATACTAGGGGGGTTGAATTGATGAAAACGTCTTTTCACCCAGCGCATAAACTTCAACCTAATGCCTTTTTACCCTAGTATTCAATTTTCAATGTTCCACTCCTAATAATCTATCTTTGTTGCCTCTTAATCTCTCCGTGGCGTCCTCAAGTCCTTGCGAAATTGAGAACACCCGCAAGAACTAACGACTATTCAATCCCTTAGCTAACATTGCACCAACAACCTCTTTAGTTATTAAATCTTTAAATTTATCATCAGTAAGAATACTGCTAATTTGTTCTCGAATAAATAATGTAATAGCACCTTCCTGACTTTTGATTTCCTTTTCCAAAATATCAACTATTGGATTACTGTATGTTTTAGTAAACTTTTCTTTGAATATTTCAGGTAATGATTCTTTTATTATTTTTTGAAGCTCATCACCTTTTACGATTATATCTTCCATATTTACACCTCCTTTCAGTTCTACAAAGAGTCCGTTGTTGCTCTAATCTAGTTTCTTTTCTAAGAATTTGATGATCTCATCAAGTGCTTGATTATATCCATTGTTCATATGTAATTGTTTTCGACTAATATCCTTATACGGTCTTGTCTTTTTTCTTAAAATCTCAATTATTTCTTCTTTTTTCATATTTTATGCCTAATCTGAGCTACTTGTTCGCATGAAACTTTTTGTGAGCTTCACGCAATTCATCGTCTGTAACATGAGTATAGATTTGCGTTGTCGCAACATTCGAGTGTCCAAGCATCTTTTGCACCTGTATCAAATTTGCTCCGTTCCTCAAAAGATCCGAGGCGAAAGAGTGACGAAGCGTATGTGGTGTAGCATCTACTGGAATACCAGCAAGTTTAATGTAACTCTTGACCATTCTTTCTATCGAACTGACTGAAAGTCGCATTTTTTCCCCATTTTGATCCCTTTTTTGCGAATATCTCACAAAAAGTGGCTTAAAATTATCTTTTTCTCTAATATTCAGATATTTTTCAATCCATTTTGCACAATCGTCTGAAATAAACACCAGTCGTGTTTTGTCACCTTTGCCAACTATAGAAAACTCTTTACGGGTCAGATTAACGCTATCTCGGTTCAATCTAAAAAGCTCTGAGACTCGCAAGCCTGTACTGAAAAATAACTCAAGGATTGTGCGGTCACGCAAACCCCATGAGGTTTTTATATCCGGCATTGCCAGTAATTTTTCAACTTGCGAGGAATCTAGGAATTTTGGAGAGCGTGAGTGAGTCTTTGGCAGCTCTATTTTACTCGGTTCGAGTGTGGAAACGTCATTCTTTAACAGATATTTCAGAAATGACCGCAAGCAAATAACGTAATGGTTTTGTGATACTTTTGCCAAGTTGCCCCCTCGAACATTAGCACGTTCGGATAAATAAACTCTAAACGCTCGGATTATTGGCATATCTAAATCTTCAATGGTAGAGTCTGGATAATTTTGGTCAAACCATTGTCGAAACGTCCTTAAATACCGTCTGTACTCACGGATTGTGAGCTTACTTGAGTTTTTCTCTACATCCAGGTATCTCAAAAAATCGTCTATGTGTGTTTGTAAAGTTTTCATATCTATCGTGCGGATCACGCTATCGCACCCAGCTCAAAACTTATTTCTGCTTTCTTGGAAGATCATGCTTCCAAACAAAAGCATCCGTTATAGAGTTAATATTAATAAACATATCTACTGATACAGGTTCAACCTCGTTTAGCTTTCCTTCCATGATTGCCTCCATAAATCGTCCTGTATCGGCTATCCATGCTGCATCTTCAAGAACAAGAAATTGACCAACAATTGCCTTAACCTTACCTGTTGCAAAGTAAGTAACAGTTCGGATAAAGTAATTAGCACCAATTTTAAAAGGAACATCAAGTTTTTTATATTCAAGTGTTGATTTTTTTTCTTGTACTTTATTCTCTAATTTTTCGAGTTCTTCTAATTCTTTTTGTAAATCTTCTTTTGTTTTACTCATATTTGTCACCTCCTTTCATATCCTGCTATTAATGGAAAGTTATTCATGGTTATATGCTCCAGCTCCAGCTCCTGCTCCCGCTCCCGCTCCCGCTCCTGCTCATGCTCCTGCTCCTGCTCATGCTCCTGCTCCTGCTCCTGCTCCTGCTCCCGCTCCTGCTCCTGCTCCAGCTCCTGCTCCCGCTCCAGCTCCAGCTCCTGCTCCGATAATAAAGATCATATCCTGCTATTAATGGAAAGTTATTCATGGTTATATGCTCCAGCTCCAGCTCCTGCTCCCGCTCCCGCTCCTGCTCATGCTCCTGCTCCTGCTCCTGCTCATGCTCCTGCTCCTGCTCATGCTCCTGCTCCAGCTCCCGCTCCCGCTCCCGCTCCTGCTCCGATAATAAAGATCATATCCTGCTATTAATGGAAAGTTATTCATGGTTATATGCTCCAGCTCCCGCTCCCGCTCCCGCTCCAGCTCCCGCTCCCGCTCCCGCTCCAGCTCCTGCTCCTGCTCCTGCTCATGCTCCTGCTCCAGCTCCTGCTCCCGCTCCTGCTCCTGCTCCAGCTCCTGCTCCAGCTCCCGCTCCCGCTCCTGCTCCTGCTCCTGCTCCGATAATAAAGATCATATCCTGCTATTAATGGAAAGTTATTCATGGTTATATGCTCCAGCTCCTGCTCCCGCTCCAGCTCCCGCTCCTGCTCATGCTCCCGCTCCAGCTCCTGCTCCAGCTCCCGCTCCTGCTCCTGCTCCAGCTCCTGCTCCAGCTCCCGCTCCCGCTCCCGCTCCTGCTCATGCTCCTGCTCATGCTCCCGCTCCCGCTCCTGCTCATGCTCCTGCTCATGCTCCTGCTCCGATAATAAAGATCATATCCTGCTATTAATGGAAAGTTATTCATATATCTTCTGGTACAGGTGGCTCGGTCAACTCACTCAATTCCTTCTGCAATCCTTCAATAATCTCATTAGTTCTAATTTGGTAAAATATTTCAGAATCTTTTATCCGAGTATTAGAGTTCTCCCAGATACGGTAGAGCAAATCCCTTATGCGTTTTGACTGACTCTTTTCTTTCATATTTTAGATAAAATTTCAGTAATTCTTGCAATTCCCAACTCTATCCCGACTTTCAATTTTTCAATCATTACCTCATCCCGTTCGACTCTAGTGATAACAAGCGACCTCTGGAAATTTGGGTTATAAAGCGCATAATCAACCCATTTTCGCTCTGAGATAAATAGCTGCATTTGCATTTGAGCGAGATACTTCGGGTCAATCTTTTTGAAGTATAAGTACTCGACAAAGACACGGTTAGAAGGACATTTTATCTCAACCAATCCATCATCTTTGACCAATCCGTCAGGACTACAAATAACATGTTCATTCATTTCGATAAGCCCGACTTGCGTAATTAGTGTGCCATACTCAAGCTCTACCGCATTTCTCGCTTCCTCTTCAAGCGTGTTGCCATTTTCCATAGCAGGATTTGTATATTCACTGTTTGGCTTACCCGTTAATCGCTCGCTTACTTTTTCAAAGCAAAGTGTTTCAAGTCCTTTACCGTTGGTTGCAATTGCTTGCCCATCTGTTGCTCCAAACTTACCGAGCTTATATTGAAGCCATTCGTCTGTTCTTTGGTCAAATTCAGTTATTATCTTCATATTATTCTTTCCATTGAGTGAAACAATCCTCGCACCAATCCCAGGGACATAAATTGAAATCTTCGTCTATTTCCTGTCCGCAATCGGTACAAATTCTTGGTTGTGGATTGTCGTATTCCTGCGTATATTGTGCGTAATTATTCATATTATTTCAAATCCTTTTCTGCCTTTGCGTTTATATCTTCGGCTTCTGCCTCTTCAATCTCAGCTTTTCGGATTGTGTATAAATTCAAAAGTGTTTTAAGTTTTTTCGGATATTTCTTTTTTAAATCACTGCAAAGTTTCAAAAGCTCATCTTGATTTGTTGACTCGTCAATTGCCTTGATATCTTCCTCATCAATACCGACTGTATCGACTGCGGGTTTCTCTTGTGCATCTGTATCTTCATCTGCGGTATTGATACCAAGCGCCATAAGTAAAACGTATCGTTTCGCAAATGTCATTCTTGCGCCAAATTTTTGAACTTCTGACATAAACTGCTCGCTTCCAACTGGTAAAAAGAACGGTTCGCTTGTAACAGAATGTCCAGCAATATGAGTAATCGTGCAATTAACGCCAACCATGTTGTCTTTATTTACTGGATTAAAATTATATGAAAGTCCATTATCAGCAAGAGGTTTTTTTATCTGCTCATCAATATCTTCAAGAGGAGCAAATTTATAACGAATTGTTTTTTTATCTTTCTCGTAAACAGCTTTTCTTTTTTCAATCTTTGGACATTGGGCTTTAAATGCGACTAGAGCCCTTACATATTGTTCTCTAGCCCATTCATCTTTAAGTTGTTTTCGGAGGGCTAAAAGGCGTTCTAGTGACTCCACAGAGGTATTCTGGGAAACCGCTTGACTAATCAAAGTCTCAATATTAAACGCTGGTGCTTTTGTTTCTACTTTTTGAAGTGATGTCTTTTTTTTCATATTATTCTCCTTTGATTATTTTTACCGCTTTCTCCTCTAAAACCTTGAGCGCCCTTCCTGTTTCCTCTGCATGTTCCATGTATCCCTGTTGAAATACTGCCTCTGCCATAAATTCAATTACCCGTCTGGTATCCTGAGTAAGCTCTAGTTGATTGAGTGTGTCTGAAATTAATCGTAATGTTTTTGCGTTCATATTAAGCCTCTTCCCTGTATATCTTCTCTAAAAACTTTATAACCTCTGTGATATTTTCCTCCGCTTGGATGCGTCTACCTTTCTTGGATAACACAAGTGCTTCTTTTAACTTGTCGATTGTCCAGTTATTCTGTACCATTTTTCTCCTTTGGCTCATCCCATTTGTAACTCGAACACATCGGGCATTTCTTTGGACGGGCAAGCTCTGTCGTCCAGTAATATTTACATCGTAAACATTTTACTTCTCGTTTGTTATTTCCGTCTTTCATCTTTTTCATAATATCATGTTGTTGTCGTTGTTGTCAAGTAGCAGTTTTAGATCAAGCCTTACTTGCATATTACAATTTCTTTGCTATACTATCGGCAAATACAGACGGCTCGGCTGAAGTGCCATTTTGAGTGCGAAATTGTAAATCTCTGTGTTTAGTAAAAATTTTTACGGATTGAAAATAAAAGCCCTACGAGAATTAGGGCTTTTATTTTTTGACTATCCCTCGTTCAATCTTACAAGCTGTTCACGCTTATCTTTAAAGAGCTTTGCAACCGTTTCTATAAACTTTTTTCTATTCTCGGAAGCGTTCACATAATCAACTCTTAATTCCTGTAAACGATTGTCAATTCGGTCTATCTCTTTTTGCATATTTACTCTCCAAAATACTTATTCCATTCATCTATCTCTTCTTGATTTGTAACTACATCAGTTGCGAGAGCAGAATATCTTGGGTCTTTTGATTCAGTATATGTTGTTATAGTTCTTGGAATTGGTTTATCAGGAATATTATTTGCTCCCCATTTTGGATCAATACTTTTTAATCCGTTAAGCATTAAAGTATATTTACCGACCTGTATAAATTTTTGTCCCTCATTTAACACCTGTAGTATTGCGTTGCGTTCTTCAAGTGTAATTTCTATATCCTCTTCACCGATTCTTTTAATCAAATATTTTTCTTGCCACCTTTCAGGTATTCCAATTTGGGTCTGGCGTGATAACTGTGATTTTTGATTTTCCATTGATTACCTCCTTTCTTTCCATAGCGTCTTTTTTTACCCAGTTGCGGAGTGCCGCTTTATAATCTTTATAGACTTTACCTTTTGCCATACAGTAGTTTTTCATGTCATCAATTTTTGAGAGAACAAAAGCAGTTGGCACTTTGTAATCCTGTGCTATTTGTTCTATATCTTCTTCTGATAAATCATTTAATGTTTTTCCCTTAACAACCCTTTTCTTATCTTTATCTTTATCTATATCAATATCTTTATCATTATCTATATCGTTATCGTTATAGGTGTAAAAAGTTTTTACACCCTGTACCCACCCTGTATACAGGGTGTTTATTTTTTCAGGTAATGAGGCTAATTGTTTCTTTTTAGCAATTTCTATACTTGGATTGTTGTTAGAACTGTATTTTAAGAAATTTTTAATAATAATCCACCCGTCTTTATAAATAATTTTGTCTTTTAATTCCTTAAAACATAGGTCAATTTTTTTAGTAGAAAGTCCCGTATAAGAAATAATTATTTGAAAAGGCATTTCGTAACATCCGATTAAATTGCAGGTATCATTAGTAAGAAGAAAAACAAACAACCACTTTGCTTCTGGTGACAATGAAAAAAACCACGCATCGTTATAAATCTTATTATCTATTTGCATTGTTTTTGCCATAAAAAATCCCCTTACCAAGTGGTTATGCTATCGCTAACCATTTACCACCATGCGCTTCTTTATGATGAGGCACACAAAGCCATTCAACTTCGAGGGGTTTATCGTAATTTGAATGATGGGCAACCGTATCAGAAGAATTACACTCACCGCAGGAAAGCTTTTTCAAATCTCTTCTTAAGATAGCTTTTCGAACTTCATTTCGTGCTTGTATTTTCTTTAAATTTTTTATTCGTCTCCGATGATATTTACATAACGAATTATTTCCGGTTAGATTTTTACATATATCAACTTCACATTTATTAAAATTACGTTTTACAAAAATTCCTTTTCTATTTTTTCCAGCGCAATTAAAACATTTTTTACCAACTTTATCTATTTTTCTCCAAAGCTCTTTTTTACATGAAATACAATTATCTTTATAAAATCTGATTTTTTTACCAGTTTTATTAAATATTGTTTTGTATTGATTAAATGTTTGTTGCATAAAAAAACTCGCTTAGTGCTGGCAAGGATGTCTTAAAACATACTTTGGCAAGTTTTACCTTACCAACACAAAACGAGTTTCGGATTGTTTTAAGATTTATACTCCTCTTGCCGTAGGAGTGTGAGCTAGGTTTTTTCTCCGGCCCAACGTATTTAATTTATATCTCTTTTTAGCCTCTTTGTCAACCTGTCTATAGTACTTCGTGCCTAGGCTTCCTATAGTATTTATAACACTTCCTGTAACCACTTACGGATCTCAATGAGAAGTGTTATCCACCCCTTGTTAATAACTTGTGGATTATATCGCCTTCATTCTTAATGGTTCGGTTAATACCACCCCGTTTTTATACAACACTATTCGATATTGTCCGTCCTCCGGTAACGGCTGTACCTCAAAAGAATACTCTTTATGCTCCCCAAATTCAAAGACCCAAAGACCATCGGTGTCAATTTGAATATCCTGACCGCGTAAGTCCTTTAATCGTTCAGGATCACTAATTGAGTCAACGTGTTTAAACCCGTCATAGAGTGCTTCTAAGAAAAGCTTCATGCTTTCTCCTCATCTTTAGGCGGCATGTATATTCCCGCAATTATTCCCTCGATAAAATGAGACATGGAGATTCCCATCACTTTTGATACAAGACGGAGTTTTTCTTTATATTCATTGGAGATACGCACCGTGAGAGTTACTTTTTTTGTCATATGTTTATACATGAAATGTAATCTTTTTACTATCTCATGTCAACCCCCAAAACTGCTACAATTTTAAAGAAAGGCTGTCCATGTTACATGATTACATTATTGCAATATTTATTGTCGTGTTTTATTTTTTACCAGAGAAAAAGAAGGTGAAGAAGAAGAAATCATCTTTATTGAGGAATATTTTCAGGAACCGTAGGATCTGACTGTAAGGATGGTTGAATAGATTGTTTAAAGACCAATCCTTTTATAAACTGTGCGAACCCACTTGGTTGAGTTTGTACTTTTGGATTCTTTGCTGTCACGGCATCATGAATGAAATAAGAGAGTATTGTCACCATTGTTATTGCTGTCCCTAATAACTGCTCAAGCATAATAAGATTTTGTGCATGATCTTTTGGGTCGGCATAGCCTATTGTTTCAAGGTAGCCTAGGAGTATTCCTGCTAAACATACGAGTAATTTTGAGTCAATGGATGGCATAAGTGCTGTAAGAATATCAAATATCTTCTCCAGTGTTGAAAATCCACTTTTTAAGTCCATGCCATAATTTTACAAACAATTTCGGTTTGTATGCAAGAGATTCTTGTCCCCTTGGATCTTGAGAGAGCATGTCTATTTTATGAGGATGTTCTTCTTCTTGCGGCTCAGTTCCTTTCAACTCGTCAATCTCATCTTCTAATCGGTCAAACTCTTCAGAGATGGTGTTCAAGTAGGATACCACCTCTTGACCACCTAGTGCGTTTTCAGGCATTGTATCGACATTAACGGGCTGTCGTCCCTCTTCTTTGAGAAACGCGTCAAATTCTGTCTTATTTTTCAGGAAATTGAGAATTACTTTGTAGTTGGTTGCTTGAGCCCGAAGCTCCGTATATTCCTTAGCGGTTATTTCCATAACATCAGTAATGTCCGCTTTTGTCATAGGTTCCTTGAGGTGCTTAAGATCCCAGTCAATATCATTACCAAAAGGATCAATAAATCCCCCGTATTGATTTTCTTCCGTTTTATTTCCTGCATTATCAGACGGTGCTATCCCAAAATACAAACAGGGATATTCTGCCAGTCCTGATTGGTTAGAATGTCCTATGAGTTGCCCTGCAATCACCCGTTCCTCTTTTTGTACCTGTATGTCATTGAGATGCCCGTAGACAGTCAGGAAACCATCATGCACTATAACTAGATACTTTCCCTTTCCCGCCTCTTCAAAACCGATCTCATGGACGTAGCCGTTAGCTGCTGCAAGAATAGGAGTAAGAGAAGGCATTTTAAACCGAACGCCAGGGAAACCACTGATATTATAACGAGCGATATACGTTGCAGGGGACGCGCCAAACCTTTCCGTTACGGGGAAGTCTCCAAGAAATAAATCTGAGAGTTTGTAACTCATATATAAACAGTAACAAATCTCTTATAATATTACAATATGACGGAAGGACAGAGATGGTATAAGGAATATCTTGACTCATCTCATTGGCAGGACATGAGGAGAAAGGCCTTTGAGAGATATGGAAGGGCTTGTACCGTCATCGGGTGTAAAATAAAACGACTCAACGTACACCACCTAAGCTACGAGTTCGTTGGGGAAGAGCAGGAGATAAATGATGTGCGACCCCTCTGTTGGTGGCATCATTGGTGGGCACATCATAGACTCTGGAAGTTTCAAAAAATTCCACTTAATAGGAAAGAACTGACAAAACGATATTTAGAAATACGGCGGTTTGTTTTCTTACGGATGCGTCCGAGTGACTGGTTTCGACTGTAATGAAAATAACAATAGCGATACTACTAGCACTTCTTATTATCCTCAAGATTATACAACTGGATGTGGATTCTCAACTTTACGTTATTACTCCAGCGTATGAAAACTTAGAAAATCAGATAACAAATGAACAAATGAAGAATATGCAACTACAGGATAGACTACTAGAGCTTGAATCGTATACGAGGATTGCTTCAATTGCGGCTAGTGAAGGATTTGTACCAGTTCACGATTTGGACTTTAACCAGTGATGCCAAGTTCTTGTTTTACACCCAATGCAAACGCCTCTATGTGATTAAGGAGTGTCTGCTTTTGAGATGCAGGAAGCGTCTTGAGTGTTGGTGTTGGTACGGTAGTTCCTACAGGTGTCCCTGTACCCTCTACATTTGCCGGTGCTGGCACTAACGAATCAGTCACTTGCTTATCAAATCCAGCCTTAAGAGTCTGTACTTTCTGAACAATTGTCTGAATATCAGTTGATGAGTCAATACCCAACGCGCCAGTTATCTGATCCACTAATTGACCATACTGTGTTGCAGAAACATACTCACCATTTGCAACAGACTTCCATGTATCAATCGCTGTTTCAACTGATTGAAGGTTTGTCATATCCAATCCCTGATATGTTGCAGGCCAACCCGCCGGAAGCGTTGCTGTATTTTCTCCTGGTACTGGTGTTTCAGATGCAGCATTTTCTACAGGACTAGCAGGCGTTTCGGTTTGAGCTGTCCCCTCTCCTACTTCAGACGATGGGGAAGTGGTTTCCACAGACGGTACAGTTATTACAACGTAAGATTGTACTCCAGGGAAAAAGCTAGTAGGCACTGTCGTTGCCGGGTTAGGCCAACAGTTAGTACATTGTTCATTACCGATATATTGGACGCAATGTAAGCCTGTTCCGCCGATGGGAGCTGCTGAAACTTCAACTAGAACTTTGTTCCCTTCAGCTAAATTATTGAGAACTGCCTGATTATCATAAGGACTGATGAGGGTTGCTGTGTATCCTGGAAATGCCTCTGCTACTTTTGCCCAAATTACCTCAGAGAGCCGACCCGTACCGTCATCGGCATAGCCATTTACTGCAATGAGTTTTTGATTAACGACATCAGGAGTAAGACTGAGAGCTTGTGCAAGTTCTGTGACAAAACAACCTTTTGACCAAATAAGATAAGGGTTTGTACCTGCGGGTGCTGTTGGAGAAACTGTCCCAAGTGGCAAATTTGCCCACCTTGGATCTTGTTGTGAGAGGATTTCGTTCATTGTGTTTATTAAATCAGAAATGCTAAAGCTCGTCAAGTAGCTGCTACTTCGCTGGTCAAAACTCCATCTACAAAAGTCATTGACCCATTTGCACCCAATGAAGTTAGTTTGGCCGTTGTAATCGTTCCGCTAAATCCTGGCGTTGGTGTTTTCCAAATAGGTAGTCCATTAACAACCGTTAAAACTTGATTGGCAGTACCAATGGGCAGGCGAATAAAAACTGAGCCATTACTGTAATATAAATCCCCAATTGCAACTTTCTGTGTTGCACATAACATAAGCGGGGTAATTAGGCCGTTTGGGATTTGCCACTTCTGAATAAGTTGGGCAAACATGTTTTGATTATTGCTGTTTGGATTCATTGACTTGTTGGTGTTGACTGTTGAGAGGGATCAACGGGGATGTTTGCCTCAAGCATTTTCGTAAGGGTAGAGAGTGTCTTCTCAGTAATTTTGCTGTGATGTTCGAGTCGGTCTTGTAAGGCATTCAAGATCATCTGGCTTTCAGACATTGGTTGTACATCTCCCGATTGACCTGCTAATTGTGGTTGTCCTGGTTGCATTGGCTGTCCTGGTGTTGTACCAGGAGGAGGGGTCATCATAGGGTTTTGCTGTTGTGTGCCCGCTTGCGGAGGTGTTGCCATTGATGGGTCATAAGTTGGTGCGCCTGGTGTTGCTCCTGCTTGCATAGGTGCTTGTTGAAAAAGACCGTTTGGAGATGCGCCACGCCTTACCATCGCGGCTACAGCCTGAGGGGGTAACATTTGCTGGGGTTGTGGGTTCATATAATTATGGTAGCAATTCTGCTAGAGATTGTCTATACTTTTATTATATGGCTGCCCCAAGTTCTATTTATACAACAGGTGCGAATGCGGTTAATTCTGCCGCTGGAGCGGGTGCGAATGCCATCAATTCTTTTAATCCCACTCAGCAGACCCAACAAACAGAGTCTGGAGTAACAGCTCTAGGTCAATCCCAAAATCAGCAACAAAATCAATATCAACAGGCGTTTCAAAATCAAATTGCATCCCAACCCTCTACTACTCAAGCCCTGCAAACTGGGATGAAGATGTATAATGTGCAACCTTTGCAAAATACCGCTAACACATTAAATAATGCTGTTTTACAAGCACCAATTACTGATGTCAATGCAGCAAAAGGATTTAATTATGATAATAATCAAGTACAACAGAAAACAGACCAGGACTTACAATACTTAACACCACAGGCAAACGCAGCTCAAAACAATGCAACAACTGCTCAAAGTAACGCGACAAATTATGCCAACTTGCAGTACGAGCAAAATACCCAGAATTTACTTCCAATCGAGCAAACAGGCCAGTATAATCTTCAACAATATGCACAACAGATGAGCGGATTTACGACTGCACAACAAAATCAGTTAAACGCGTTAACTGCCCAGATGCAAAGCGGAGTTCAATTATCTGAAAGTCAAATGACTGCGTATGCTCAGTTAAGTTCCGCTGAAGCCTCTTATCAAAGTGCGTTAGCTGCTGCAAATGCTCAGGTACAGGCAGCAAGTATCACAGGATCAAGCAGTGTTGCAGCAGCACAAGCAGGACAGCAATATAAAGTGCTTTCGCCATCTGAAGCAGTATTTAATGCACAAACGGGACAAGTTTCAAATCCCTACGATCCAACAGGACAAGCACCCTCTACAGTAGTTAATTACTAATATGCCGACCTTAGCTGATACTATTCTCGATGGAGCCTCAGACTCATCTCCAGTAGATGCAATCTTAAATGGTTCACAACAGCAATCAACCCCGCAACCGTCTAATGCAGTTGATGCTATTTTAGGTTCTCCTTCTACAACTCCCACGAACAATTCTCAAGGAGAACCTGCTGATGTACAAGCAGCAGAAAGCGATATAGGCGATCAATCATATGACGGATATTGTGAAGCATTTCAAGAAAAAGCAACAGGCTCATCTAATATGGGAGGTACTGCTGCTGAGGCTTGGCAAAACCAACTCAATGATGGTTCTGCCGTTGCTGACCCTAATCTTCAAGGCGCAAAAGCAGGCGATAAAGTATATTTTACAGGAGACAATGGATTAGGACATACTGGTATTTTAATCAATCCACAGACAGGATCTTTTGTATCGGCAGAAGACTCAGGTGTTAGCGTTGACACTTTAGCTCATTGGACACAATACAGTGGCGAGTCTGTTTTAGGATATGTACCTGTTAATTAGCTACGATCGGCTGAGGCGTAACGCTCATTTTTCCCCAGTTTGGATTTGCAGGTGCTATCTGATTTCCTAGAGGTTGTGGTGTACTTGGCATTTGTCCCGTCCCCCCAGTATCCCCACCTTGATTATTAGGAGGGATGACAGGTGTAGTCGGGAGACTTGTTGATCCACTGGTTTTTGCTTGTTGATTAAGATATGCAACAATCTTTTGCGCTTCTAATTGTAAACGACTTCTCATCGTCCCCGCGTTATTTGCTCCCGCTGCGTTCATATCAAACCCGAATGAACTTGCCATTTTATCTGATGCTTTTGCCTGTCCTAGTAAAGTTCCATAATTTTGATTAAACATGGAATGTACTTCTTGAAGCCCCACGTCTCCTATTACCGGCAAATTTGCCTCAATTGAGTCTCCAAAATTAGGAGTATTTGACGGGCTGATACTCTGTAAAGTACTAGTTATTTGTTGCAATGCGGGTTGTGCTTTCTTATATTGTGTACGAAAATCAGAGGTTGCATCATACGCTGTTTTTAATGCCAATGCGTTTTGTGCAGCCTGACTTTGCACAAGTTTATTACCAGGATCAGCATTTGCTTGAGCGCGAATTGCATCACCTTGTGCTTGAAAATCGGCATCTGTTACCAAAACTGGCTGCCCGACAGAATTTTTAACTTTTGTGTAGTCAGGAGGATTTACCTGCCCGTTTCCGTCAAGTTGTACTTTTGTCGGATCTGTCTCAAGACTATTGACATTTGAAGGAGTTTGTGTTACACTCTGACCATGATTAGTGATATTTTGACTTGTGTTGCCAACGGAATTTTTGCCATTGGGGGCATTTTGTTTTTCGGATCCATTTTGAGTATTCCCTTGTGGGTTTTGCGGGGTGGCAGATGAATAGCCTATTGGAGTATTAGCACTTAACGCATCCGCTCCCATTAATAATCCCCCTACAAGAGCTGTCGCTCCTACTCCTTTTATAATTTTGCTTCCTATATTTGGTTTTTTTGGTGCATTTGCTGCGTCTTGTGTGGCTTTCTCTTGATCCATATATGCCTTTTTAGCCGCGGTTCCCTCAGTATTTGATCCTTTTCGTAATGACTCCTTAGCATTATATAAATCTGACATATCGTTATTAAGTTTTTTTGCAGCAGGATATTGCTCCCCTAAGAGTTTATCTACAGCATCTCTTGCAGGACGTGCTGTCTTTTGCGCTTTTGTCCAGGTTGAAGGATCTTTGCCAAACGTACTACTTGAGTCACTATTAAACTGTGTTTTCATGTCTTGCGCATCAACTCCTGGTATCTGATCTGGGGCTTCTGTTGAGTAGCTTCCGTTTGCATCTACACCCTTAACTCTCGCATAGGCATTATTGACCGTATCTTCTGCCATTTTCATAACAGCATTAGGGTCTATATCATGCTGTCCTGCCACTTTAAAGATACCCTTAGCAACTTCATTAATAAGATCACTCTTGGCAATTGTTCCACCGGTTGCCGCAATATTAACTTTTGCTCGTTTTGCTAAAGTATCTATTGCATCATTAATTAAGCCTGATTGTTGTGTCTGGGATCCTTTAATACCATACCCATTTGCCGTAGCATTGACCTGAGCTTTTTGTTGTTGTGTTTTTATATCTGATCCATCCACCTCTAAATTACGCATCATATCTTCATGTGGATCAATAGCTGACGGGTGAATATTTGGATCAGTTACATCAAAAGTACGAGTGTAATTTGATGCAGGCGAAGGTACACCAGGAGCTTGCGGCTCGATAGGTTGTTCTGTTGCTGATGGTACTGCTTGTGGAGTTTCTCCTATTGATGGTAATCCTTCCTCAGTTGGTGGCTTCATCGCGCCTCCTGGAACAAGATCAGGTGTAGCAGGAGGAATAAAAGGTCTTGCTGCTACCTTTGCAGGCGTTCCCCCTGTTAATGGTTTTGATGGAAAGACGAACTGATCTCCATTTTGACCTTCTGGCAGTTGTGGTTTAACAATCGGTTGTCCTGTTTTTGGATCAATAATTTGTGTTGTATCGGGAGCATTTGTCATTTGTTCCCCCGTTGCCATATTCATTCTTGTTGTATATCCCTGTGGTAAAACTTCTCCAGGCTTAACAGGACGAAATGCACCTCCTCCAGTGTCGGCATCTCCCACCATTCCCATTCCTGCAACCGCTTGAGCATTTGGCCCTTCTTTTCCTGCAAGTTCTTGTATAACGGGAGTGTTCCCACCTTTTTGCAATGTTGCTTTTATCCCTTGTGGTGATAGGTTATATCCTATTTGAGAAACAACTCCTCCTTGTGATGGTAACTGATTTATACTTGCAGTTGGAGTACTTTGTTGTGGAGCAAGGGCAACAGGCGTTTGTGGTAATTGACTTACTGGCACTGTTGACACTGGCGGTGGAGTAGCTACTTGCGGTTGTGGTGTTACTGCTTTTGCAATATCTTGTCCAGCGGCTTGCGCTCCTTGTCCTATGGTATTTGTTACATTTCCAACAGCACCTTCAATTGACTTTGCTGCACCCATTAATTGATTTAAAAAGTCTTGCATAATGTAATAGTATCAATACTGACTCTCGCTGTCGAGCGGGTTCACCCCACCTGTCACATCCAACACACTTGGACTACTCGACCCATTCCCATTCAAATTAGCCTGTAACTGATATTCAAACACCCTTCCTTGCTCCATTGTATTAACTGTAAACCGACTAGAGGTATCCGTTGCACAATTCACTAATGAGAGCACACTTGAGCGATCCAGATACGCGCCAATTTGTACACTTTCCCCTGCGTTTAATACCAGATGATCTGCCCGCATTTTAACCAGTAAATCCTCATGCCATACGGTTCCCCCATCTTGGATCAGTGTTTGCAAATACCCTGATTGATAAAACTGTCCACTATCAGGGTCAATGACATCCACCCCGTAGGCTAGCCCATCCTGCCAACCAATTAGCAGTTTCTTGCCTACGGGATAGACCAACCCAATCTTCACCGTTGAGCCATTCCTACCAGTGGAAATGACATAATCAGAAGAAAGAGTCTGTGCATATTGAGGATATAAAGTCCCCCAGGAATAGACATTACGCGGGAAATTCACCGAGTCTGAAGCCCCACCCATGCCAAAATACAAAAGTCCTTGCCACATAGCCATAGCCTGAGGGTAGGTTTCAATATACGATGAGCGTTCCAGGTACGGTACACGCTTGACCTTTGTTCCGTTAAATGAGCCTGACTGATTGGCAAATGACCCGTGATAATACATAAGATCAGCCTTGTAGCCTGCAATGTAATACAAGTCAGCATCCATACCGTATATCGCATTGACTTGTCCTTCAGGAACATCAATTGAGAAGTTAAAGGTTAGTGAAATCCCATCCCAGAAATAGATAGTTCCTTTTGCCCAGTCATAGATATTAGGGGTTCCTGAGTTTGTTTCCTGCCAGGTACCAATTGCGAGATACGCACCCCAGACACCAAAGCATCGAACGTGCGTTCCTGCGGGAAAAGCAATAAGGTTCGGCTGATAAAAGGCTCCGTTCCAGGTTGCCAAGTATCTCTCATTTCCTATTACCAAGAAATTAAGCCATCTTGCCATTGGATGATAGGAAGTATCAGTTACTAAGAATTGATAGTACGTATGAAAATCTGCTGTTACTAACCCACCACTTTGTAGAGCGTTTGAGTGACTTGTAACAATAGTCCCATCATCAACAGTACTTGTAAGATGAGCATGGTAGTTATTACCTATGACAATTCGCCAGGGAGTATTCCAGATAAATAACTGATAGCCACTTGATACAAGACGAGAGTTTTTAACCGTTTGTTGAGCAATCACGTTATTTGATTCATCGTGAATGGTAAGTGTCCAGTCTCCTGTTCCTGGATCAGCTACGTCGACATCCATCGACAACTGCGGATCAAATTGTGGAGTGAAGGGTAATTGATTAGCTAAACTCTCTGAGATTGTTGTAGGGATTGCATAGGTATCGCCATTTGTTGTGTACTGCTGATCTATATTTAATGGTAGCGAACCTGTAAACGGTACATTTATTGAATATAACGGTGAGTTTTCAAGGGTTAAGTTATTACCATTTGCCGATATGTCATCGGCTGTATTGTTAAAGGTGTAATATGCTGCGAGGTTTTGTTGATTACCTGATAACTGCACGTTATAGAGTGAGTTAATTTGTGAATCCTCTGCTCCAGCCCAGATACGGACATCATTAATATATCCGTTGAGAAAGTTCTCAGGATCCCCACTTGCGTTATTATCAGCTCCCACAAACAACGCTCCCGCGTTAGAGTCAATTGCGGTTGCACTTCCTACAGTTGAGCCGATAAGTCCTCCATTAACATAAAAGTTTGCAAGAGAAGATGAGGCAGTCCAAGTAATTGAAAACCTGTTCCAAGCTCCTGTTGAAAGACCTGGCAGATTAATTGCTAAAATTTCATTTAAGACTCCATTACTTGAGATGTGAAGTCGTAATTGATAGGTAGCTGTCGTCACCAAGGTATTATCCTGAATATAGGTAGGGGTTGGAGTCTCTGTACCGTCTGCATATGAGGTAAGATATGAAATTGCAATAATACCTTGCCCTCCACTACCACCATTCGCGTTTGTTCCCGCACCCACTCCTGCTGAGCCCTCACCGCCTTCTGCTGAGCAAGTAAGATCAGTCATAGTTGCGATTTGTGTTTTAAGTCTGATTGAGCCACCAGCTCCTCCTCCCGAACCTGAATTTTTAGCAGATGTTGAAGTAATTGCGTTTGTTCCGTTACTGCTAAAGAGCCCCGTCCCTGTAATTGTAACAGCGTTAATATCAATACATGCTCCTCCATTACCCCCTGTGTTTGTACCACTGGCTGAAACTAAGGAGCCGCCCCCACCGCCCCCACCAGGAGACATAGCAGTCAAATCTGCTGTCCCCAGAGCAAGCCCACCTATGGCAAGATTGACTCCTCCATTAATTGATAAACCATTCGTTCCTTGTGTTCCATTTCCTCCTCCACCTGCGCCTGAGTAAAGTTGATTAACATCAGTTGAACCGCCACCACCGCCTGAACCATTAGGATTGTCTAAAGTATAGGCATCATAGTTTTGGTTGGCCGGCGGTTGAAGAGACGCACCCACAGAACCTTCTCCAGTCGCTCCTTGATAGGAGCCTTGAGTAACCCCACCTCTAAAACCGAGTCCATCGCCAAGAACAGTTCCGTTATTCGTAAATGTACTGGTAAATAATCCTACTAATCGACCGCCCGTTGTCCCATTCCATGCTTTCGCAGACCATGTGCACGTTGCATTAATTGTCCCACTCGTATATTGTGGAATAACAATAACTTGCGCCCCCGTTGTATACGTTCCCTGTAGCGGAGTTTGTAGCGTGATTTGTGACCCATTATATCCGGCAATAACATTACGCTCTTCTTGTCCTGCATTTGTCCCTTGCGTTTGCCAAATAACAATGACTTGTCCTGGCGCAAAACTTGCATTACTCGCATTAAGCACATATGCTCCTGCCGTTCCAACACACGCTGAGTCAATTGGTGCTTGAGTTACATTTGAAGTAACAATAAGCTCTCCATCCTGTCCGTTACCAAAGAAACCACTAATCGCATACAGATCCATAAGATAGGATTGTGTAGTTCCTGAGGCATCCCATTTACCAACAATAGACATTGAGTCACCTACAGCAGGTAACGTAAGTAACGCAACGTATGCCTCTAAAGTTAAATCACTGGTAATCTTAAGTGAGTCACTAGAGTCGGCTGTTGCGTACTGGCTGGCATCTGCAAGAAGCTCAAGCGAGTAGGTATTAGTTGGTACTCCCCCCGAAGCTGTAAGAAAGTCATAAGTAAATTGCGGTTGCGGCCCTTTAACAATATTTTGCAGGTTTGCAGGTAAGCCCACAATTGCCATTTGTAATTGGTCTATATAATTTGGATATGACCCGCCTGGTTGAATTGTGGTAATAGAAGTATACGCGTCTCCCGCTGCCCAATAGGTAGCCCAGACATCATATTGATTGGCAAGAGCTAAGAAGGTTGAAAGACATATCTGCCAATCCTCTATTGCGGGTACTCCATACTCACCTGCATATAACAGTTGATTGTTATTTTGTGCCCATTCCATAATCGGTGTTACGTCCCCAGGAATGTTCGTATTATTCGTTGATGCAAAGGCAATCGGATAGGTTCCCGAATGGTCATCGTCAAAGTAATAGTGGAAGGAATACACAAGTTTATTATCTGAGTCTGTCAGCCAAGGCGTTGGGTTACTCCCGTATTGTTGAGCAAAGTTTTGTCCTCCTGCCCATTCGTCTGTTTCAGCAAAAATGTAGTGTGTTGAGTCCTCAGTTCTAATCCCAGTTATTGCAGCCTGCATCATGGCGGTAACCGTTGACTCGATATTCCCACTTGCTTGGAAGAAAGATTGTAATACTACACCGTTATAATTAATCCCGAAAACAGGGTTTTCAAGCGTTCCTGAATTAATAAGAATCTGTTCGCCTCCATCTCCGATGCTTGAGTCCCATCCTCCCCAATAATTAAACCCGTTGAGTTTTCCCGCACTTTGTAAGGAAGCAAGTTCTGTATAGAACTCAGTAAGATAGGTTATACGATCCGCCTCATCTAAATCTAGATTCTGAATATCGGCAAACTCTTGAAGAAAAATTGCCGTATTACCATTCTGTGAATAGATTGTTGCTAGATCGGCTCCAAATTGTGCAGGGGTATACCCATCGTTATTATAGTTCCCATAATAATCAACTGCCTGTGCCCCAACGGTTGTAACAAAAGTAGAATTAAGCCAACCTGAGCGAAGTTCTGAATAATTGTTCGATGTAAGATTAGTGACAACTCCTGAGATAGACAAATTAGTAAACGCATCAGTAATTACCGTTGGCAAGTCTTCAAAGAAAGAATAATAGTTAGCTTGTATACCACTGCCTGCTGTTGAAAGAAACGAGTTACCATTAAAGACATAACTTGTTTGCTCTGGGAAAGGTGCGAAAATATCCCCTGACTCAAAGTTAGATCCTATGGTTTGGATACGAGAGTATACTCTTCCAAGCCAGGTAGTTGTACCATCCGTAGGTGCTGAAGAGGTAGTACCCTGGGGAACAAACCCAGCGTTTCCATACGGTAAGTAAGGAAAATTATAAATATTCTCCATATTACAAAACGTCCCGCGATAAAGAACTTTTAATCCCGCATTATGGATAGCCGTACACCAAGCAGCTAAATACTGTTCAGCGGTTAAAGGAGAAGGGGTTGACCCATTAGCGGTAAAAGCAGCCGTTGTGTCTAGGGGAATTGAAATACCAATATGCGTCAAATTGAAATGTGCCGCTAAAAAGTTACAATACGCGGTTATATACGCTGTAGGCACTTGATTAGTAATATTATCCTTTGTTAATTTCATTGCATCAATCGAACGATAGGTTAGTGAGTGAAGTCCTGTATTTGCAGCCGTTACTTTATAATTTGATGGGGAAGTCGGAACAGGCATATCATGCGGTTCATTCATCAAGTCGTAGCCTAAAACCGTTTCATTATCTGCATATGCTGTCGCAACCGCTGTCCAGAAGTTCTCAAAGTTTGCGGTTGTCAATCCTGGATCACCAACCCGCAATGTCTCAAGTCCTCCACTTGTGGTATCTCCTGCAACATTTAAAATCATATCACTAAGTTGCACATGGACCCCCTGTGCATACCAGGCAACTTGACCGCCTGTTAGTCCCGCATCAGTTGAAGCAGAATTAGTGGTATAGAGAGCTGTTCCATCGAGTGAAATATTTATTTTCCCACTGGTTGCTTGTCCGACATCAATTTTAAAGGTATGGGATACATTCGTTCCCCAAGCAAAACCAAATGTTCCTGATTTAAGTTGTGTCCTTGTTGATGCAACAACTTTATTTAATGTCCAAGTATTTGTTCCATCATTTAAAATAACGAACTCATAGCAACTATTATCCGATTGCCAAAAGGGTTTAACGATGAGTCCTTCGCCTCCAAAAGTAGTATCGCGGGAATTGAACTGCATTGTCCAAGTAATCGTATATGAGGTGGCAGGTGAGACAGGATTGGCTAAAGTTCCGAAAAGTGACTCTCCATAGTCTCGAAGTACAATATATCCATTTGCT
>Ga0302221_10000277_pt1 | contig 40907 bp, 28 predicted proteins | sample II_Palsa_E2_1_FD_193517 | JGI IMG/M metagenome (GOLD analysis project Ga0302221, IMG submission 193517) | Peat permafrost microbial communities from Stordalen Mire near Abisko, Sweden - II_Palsa_E2_1 | ecosystem: Environmental > Terrestrial > Soil > Palsa > Peat permafrost | place: Sweden... | reverse complement strand
GGTGGCATTGTTTGCCAGCTGGCTTCCCGCGCGCCGCGCGACTCGGGTCAACCCGATGGTCGCCCTTCGCTCGGAATAGCAAAGCTGGAAGTGCGCGCAGAAGCTGCTTTCGTAGTCATTCGGGGCCCCCCCGACCATCATTCCAGGATGCCCGTAGAATGACGCGGCGCATCAAGCCGCTCAAGAAGACCTAACCCAAAAATTCATGACGTCCCTCACCGTTGACCCCCGGAAGACCGCCTTGGTCCTGATCGACCTCCAGAAAGGCATCGTCGGCCGTCCAACCGCCCCGCGCTCGGGACCGGAAGTCGTCCTGAACGCCGCGCGCCTGGCCGACCGGTTTCGCGCGCTTGGCGCCACGGTCGTGCTGGTGCACGTGGCGTTTCAGCCTGATTCCAAGGACATCCTGAATGCGCCCGCAGACATGCCCGCCCAGTTCAACGCCAGCGCGCTCCCGCCCAGCTGGTCGGAATTTGCGCCGGAGATCGGCCCGCGACCGGGCGATCTCATCATCACCAAGCGTCAATGGGGGGCCTTCTATGGCACGGAGCTCGACCTCCAGCTGCGGCGCCGCGACGTCCGAACGATCGTCCTCGGCGGCATCTCGACCAACATCGGCGTCGAATCCACCGCGCGCAGCGCCTACGAGCACGGGTACGCCCAGGTCTTCGCCGAGGACGCCATGACGAGCAGCAGCGCCGAGATGCACGAGTTTGCCATCAAGAATATTTTTTCCCGCGTCGGAAACGTGCGCTCCACCGACGAGGTGCTTTCGGCTCTCGCGGGTTGACCACCCTGGGGAATCGGGAGCCTTCGCCAGAATTTGTTTCCCCACCAGCGCCAGACGGATCAAGGCTGCCCGAGACCCCCAAGCCGCCGGAAACCCCCGAGTCGTCCAACCTTCCAGCCCCTCAATTCGAACCTCGAGACCCAATCGTATGTACTTCGTCGCCATCTTTTTTGCCGGTGCCTTTCTATGTAACTGCATTCCGCATCTTTCCTGCGGCCTGCGGGGCGAGCCGTTCCCGACGCCTTTCTCAAAGCCGAGGGGAGTCGGCGATTCGCCGCCGGTCGTGAACTTCCTTTGGGCCTTCGTCAATTTCCTCGTTGGGATATCCCTGCTTTTGAGGAACCCGGTGTCCGTCGGGCTCAATCCGGGCTTCATCACGCTTGGCGCCGGCGTCCTGGCCATGGGCACGCATCTGTCGATCTACTTTGGAAAGGTCAGGCGGAACAAGGACGCGGGTTAGCGGGCCACCGATGACGGGCAAATCCGAGCACCTGGTCAGCCGCCGCCGCGCGATCGCGGCAGCCGGCCTGGGATCGATCGCGCTGATGGCGCGTCCGTCGCTGCTGCTTGCGGCGGGCGCGGCCGATGAGACGAATGTCGACCCACAGCCCTATTTTGCCAGCGTCAATCGCGCGGTTGAGGCGCTCGCGGGCCTTGGCGCCCCCCTGGCTCCGGACGACACAGCCCGGATCGCGGCATTGTCGCTCCGGAATGACCGTGCCGCGGTTGAGGCGGCGGAGAGGATCCTCGGCCGTTACACGCTTGCGCGCCTGAGCATAGATCCGGGCGGAACGCCGCATGTGGCGCCAGGCGAAGCGCGACGAATACTGGTCGAGCAAGGCTGGAGGATGTTCCTGGTGCGGGTGGAAAATGCCGCGGGGACAAGGGACGGCTTCGAGCTGGTCCAGGGAGGGTATCGGACCCCGGGCCAGATGATGCCGGGCACGAACTTCCTGGCGCAGCGCGCGTACCTGATGGATACCCTCAACAAGGCGCCGCTCATCGAAAAGATGTGGCTGCTTGCGCAAATGCATGGGACGTCCTCCATCGTTCGGTACGGTATCGAGATTCCCGTGGTTCCGCTGTCGGGATCGCCCGTGGAGTATCACGCGGTGCAGTTGTTCAGCCGGGATCATGGGCCGCGCAGCGCCAACCTGGTGCTGTCCACCTTCCCGGCCTCCGCCGGCGGAGTCGGGGGCACGGCCGCCAGGAAGTTTGATTTCGAATGCCTGCCGACCCGCGATGTCGAGTTCGCGATACGGGACTCGGACGGCCGTGGGTGCGTCGCCTCCCTGACGATCAGCGACAAGCTGGGCCTCATCTATCCTCCGCAGGCGATGCGGCTCGCCCCGGACATGTTTTTCCAGCAGCAGATCTATCGCGCGGACGGCGAGAACCTCCGCCTGCCCGATGGCGAATACACGGTCGAGAGCAAGCGCGGGCCGGAGTATCTCCGGGGCAGGCAGATAGCCGTCATCGGCGGCGGCAACTACCGCATCGAGGTGAGACTCAGGCGCTGGATAGACCCGGCCCGCTGGGGCTGGTATTCCGGCGACACGCACATCCACGCCGGGGGGTGCGCCCACTACCAGGTCCCGACCGAGGGGGTTTCGCCTGAAACCATGATCCGGCATGTCCGCGGCGAAGGGCTCGCCATCGGTGACATTCTATCCTGGGGGCCAAGCTGGTATTACCAGAAGCTGTTTTTCACGGGTCACACGGAAAGCCGGCCGGCCACGCTCGAGCACCCGGAGCTTCAGGCGGCGAACAACGCCAGCCTCCAGCCGCGCGCCACGCCGGAGGATTCCGAGAGCCTTCTGCGCTACGATGTCGAGGTGTCCGGATTCCCCTCGAGCCACGCCGGGCACCTGGTCCTGCTTCGCCTGAAGGACCAGGACTATCCCGGAACGAGACTGATCGAGGACTGGCCCTCATGGAATCTGCCGATACTGAAGTGGGCCAGGGCGCAGGGCTCCGTCGCGGGCTATGCCCATGGCGGAAGCGGCATGGTCGTCGAGTCGACCGATCTTCCCAATTACGACATCCCTCCCATGGACGGCGTGGGCACCCAGGAGGCCATTGTTGATGTGACCCATGGAATGGTCGATTTCCTTTCCGGCTGCGATACCTGGCCGGTGGCCGAACTGAACGCCTGGTACCATATGCTCAACTGCGGGTTTCGGCTGGCCATGATCGGGGAGACCGACTTTCCCTGCCTCTCAAGCGAGAGACCCGGTGCGGGACGCAGCTATGTCCGGCTCGATGGGCGCCCGGTTGGGGATGCGGGCTATGACGGCTGGATTCGGGGCCTGCAGCAGGGACAGCTCTACTGTGGGGACGGCCGCAGCCACTTCCTGGATTTCAAGGTGCAGGGCGCCCGGAGCGGTGAAGGGGACGTGGCCCTGGGCGCCCCGGGACGCGTCGGGGTCGAAGCCACCGTGGCCGCATGGCTGGAGCCCGAGCCCACGGCGGAGACGGAGGCGATACGAGGCGCGCCCATGCGCGGCTGGCACCTTGAAAATGCCCGGATAGGAAGCACTCGGGAAATCGCGGTGGAACTCGTGGTCAACGGCGTTGCGGCCGAAAAGAAGGTTTTGGCGGCCGATGGCACGCCTCGCCAGGTCCAATTCGACACGGTGATCGGCCGGAGCTCCTGGGTGGCGTTGCGGATCATGCCCTCCTCCCACACGCATCCGGTCTTTGTGATCGTCGGCGGTAGTCCCATTCGCGCCTCGAGGCTCAGCGCGAGGTGGTGCCGCGACTGCGTGGACAAGATCTGGGAGGTCAAGTCGCCCTTCATGCGCGAAGGCGAACGCCCCGCCGCCGCCGACGCCTTCGACCACGCCCGCAGGATCTACGAAGGGATCATTGGGGAGAGCGAGGTCGCATGAGGTGCATCATCCTGGCGCTTGTCGCCGCGCTCGCATTGGCGCTTCCGGGCTACTCGGACGACGACGGGCGCGCGCATGGCATTGCCGTGGCGGGGGCTGCATCCACCGGCGATGCGCCCATCAAGATCACGATCAACCCGGAGGGGCGTGTCAGCGCGACAATCGAGGGCGCGCTTCCGTCGTCGGCGCCCCGGGGGGTGCCGATCGTTATCAGCATAGGGATAGTCAACCAGGGCTTTGTCACGGCGCGGCTGGAGGCCCAGCTGGTCGGCAATCCGCCCGCGGAAGCCACGCTCGATTTCCATCCAGAGGCGTTGAAAGGCGTGCCTCACGAGACGCGGACATTGCGCATCACCCTGACAAGTAGGGCGCCGACGGACATGACGATTGCGTTCCGGCTGCATGACGAGGTTCCAGATCTTGGCGGCCGTGACCGGATCCACCTGCTTATGCGCGGGCTATAGGTGGCGTTGCTGCGGGAACTCGAACCCGGGAAGGTGGATAGCGAGCCCGCGCGAAGCTGCGCCCTGACCCCCGAACGGCAGACCCACGCGAAACAATCTCTACGGCAGCAGACCGGCGATGACCTGCGCGATGTCTTGATTCTCCTGTTGCGCCGTGATCTGCGCGACGGCCTCGAGCGGCTCGGGCGGCGTGAAAAGGACCGGGATCAACCCCGCCACGAGCGCGTCCTGCGCTGCGATGGTCGGCGCCTGTTGGGCGGGCGCCTGGCCCGCCAGCATGTTTGCGAGCGTCCACGCCACCGTGCGCGAACCGCCAAGGCCGTCGTCAATAAGGGCCATTTCGTGTTTGCCGAGGACGAGGTAAAGATCGGCAAGCACCGGGGACACCGCGTCTATTTCGGAGAGCACGGTCTGCACCTGCTGGGCCAGCACGGCGTTGATCTGGTCGTAATCGCCTCGAAACAGCTGCAGTGTCGCCGGTGACCCGCACACTTGCTGAGTGGCGATGCCGAGATCGAGGCCGATATGTGCGGCCACGCCGCTCAGCATGTGTTGCACGACGGTGTCGCCCGCGGTCTCGGCCCCGACAAACGACGCGAGCCAGCATCCCGAGATCCCAGGAACAAGCTCCGGGTTGAAATAGCCGTTGAGCGCGGTCAGGTAACGGTTGGCGAAGATGACATCCAACTGCGCCATTCGTTCGTTGTCCTGGAACACCGTGCCTTGGAGAAGCGCGGCCTCGACCGCCTTTGTGATCCGCGTATAGAGCGCGGCGAAATATCCGAGCCGGCTTGCGTTGAGCTCACACCAAGCGACGAATCCGGCCATGGCCTGGATGACGTCCGGGACCGTGGAAGCAGCGGCGAAGGGCGGGGGTGGATTGGGCGGGCGCATGGGAGGTTTTCTCTCAGGCACAGGACGCCTCCTCAAGCGAGTTACCGGGCTGACGGGAGATCAAGCGCTCTCGGGCTCATGGGTGGCCCCCGGTCCCGTGGGCCATGGAAGGAGGAATGTCATTACCCGGGTTCTCTGCGAAGAAGCCGTTGGGCTTGAGCATGAAGCCGATGTAGGCTGCCGGCATGACCGGGTAATCTTCGGGACGCGCCAGGTGGGTGTGACCGAAGGTATACCAGAGAACGAGGTCGGTGTCTTCAATTGCGCGGTCAGCCTCGGTCCAGCGGGGCAGGCCGTCACCGCCTTGGCTCTGGTTCGGATAGTTTCCCGCAGCATGGCGCTCCTCCTCACGAAACGGGGTGATCCAAACGTGATGGTCGACGAAGCCGGCGCGCTTGCGCCACCAGGCGTTCTTTGAAGCGAAGGGAAAACAGTTGTCTCCCGGCATGAATTTGTAGCCTACCGGCTCCCCCAGCGCATTGAGCATCGCGGGATTGACGAACTTCCAGCTTCTTGCGGTCTCAAGGTTGAGGTGGGCTCGGGCCTGACGTTCCGTCTTCAGCAGGCGCGCCTGGGCGCAAAAGGCGTTCTCGAACAGGTTCTTCGGCCCCGGCGCTTCGCCTTCGACATCGATCTGGTACGCCGTGTTGGCCACACCGTCCAGGTCGAGATCGAGCCTCATGTTGAAAAAGTGCTGGTGATTCGGGGCGTAGAGCTGGGGTGCAATCAACGAGCCGTAAGGTGACTTCGTGCCAGGAGGCAATGCCCCCAGCGAAAGGATGCCGGTCAGCTTGATTTCGAACTGGATGTTGCCGTCCTGGTAAAGGTACCAAAAAAAGCCGTACTCGTAGTTCTCGACGGTCGCGATCGACGAAACGACCAGCCGTCTCGAGCGGCGGACCTCCGGGGCGTTCAGCCGGCGGTCCGTGTGCTTCCAGAGGATGCCATAGTCCTCCTCATGCATGCAGACGGCGTTCTTTATGGTCAGGGACTCGCCCCGGCTCGTGCAGAGGTGGCCGTCAAAGTACCTGATGAAGCCCAGGCAGTCGCAGCCGAGCTCCAGGCTATTGGCGCAATAACCCAAACCATACTCACCCGCGTCAAAGGCGTTCTTGCGGGCCTGCTGCGGCGCCGGGTCGCCGTAGGGAACAACCATCTCCGAAAGCGACCCGCGGTACAGAACCGAGCGTTTTCTTCCCTGATCCCGGTAGCAGAGATGGTTGATCGTCAATCCCTCGCGGCCGTTGAATCCAATCACAAAGCTCCATTTCTGCCAGCGCACCTGGTTGCCCTCGACCTCGAAGCTCGGCCCGTCGGATTGCATGATCGTCAGGGGCTTGATGTCGCGACGAAATCCGGTCATCCGATCAGCCGCGTAATTGGACTGCTGGGGCGGCAGCGGCCAATAGCCGTAATCCTCGACCCGGATCACCTTCATGGCGTTGAGATCGACAACAGGCCGCAGCCCCTCGATCGGCTTGGCATAGCCGTTATCCGTCGGGTCGGTCCGCAGGAAGCAAAGCGGCCGGGCCAGACGCATCGTCCGATCCTCTTCGGAGCCATAGTTGCCCGCGCTCCAGATGTCGACCATCACCAGCCGCGTATCCTCGATGCCGTATTGCCGCTTCAGCGCTGCCTTGAACTCGGCGCTGGCGAGCACCGCCTTTTCGCATTCAACCTGTTCGTCAGCCGTCATTGTCGGCTGGACGCCGGGCACATTCTTCCATGAAAGCAGTTTCTGCTCGGTCAGGGATACCTCGGTCTCAAAGCAGGCGTTGCTCCCGTTATCGAACAGGACCGCAGCCGCTTCCCGGGGCAACACCTCCTTGCCCGTAAAAGCGTGGACGAACGCCTTAGGGGGCTCCTTCAGGCTCACGGACACAAAGCGGGTCGTGGGGGTCACCTTTCCCGAGTCCTTCAGGATTTTGACAGCCAGTCTAACTTCCTCTTCGCCCAGTGGTTCGAGCGGGTGTTTGATGTCGATCATGGTGATGGATGCGATTCTGTGGTTTCCCGCGAACGAGGAGACGCCTTGCGCAGAGCATATCTCATTCCTGTTCACCCCGTCCACGATCTTTGAACCAGACCAGCAGCCCGTATTGTTGCCAGTCCCCGGGCTGGGCACGGCTCATCTAAACGTAAGGCTCCACGATTTCGAAAAAGAACCGGTTTACGACCGGGCGGGATTTGCGGCAAGTACCACGCAAGGCAAGCCAGACGAGTCCCCCTTGCGAAAAAGCGATGCGGTGGGGAATTGGGGCAAACCAGTACACGGAGTTCTGCTACAGGTACCAGGGGATGTTGATAACAATGATGCGCCGGTTGCCTCGCCAGAGAAGGAGCAGCTTCAGGAGCTGAGCGCGCTGGTTGTGGAGCGGGGTCTGCCACCAGTGTTTGACCATGAGCTCCGGGATGAGGACGGCGATCTGACATTCGGGGTGGTCGTGTTCGACCTTGAGGACATAATCGACGAGAGGCGGGAGGACGTAGCGACAAGGGGAGGGAAGGATTACGAGTTCGGGGACCGGTGTCCCTGACCGGGTGAGAGGCACGGCGACGTCGCGTTGCCAGATTTGCTTTATCTCTTCGCAGCTGTCTTCGGCGTCGACGTGGACAGCCTGGATGTGATCGCTGAGCTTCATGGCGAAGCGGAGGCCTTTTTCGGTGATGCGGCTCCAGCGGTCGAGAGGCACGATGACAAGAGGTTCGGCAAGGTTTTCGATGCTCAATGGGCGGTCGATATTGACCTCGCAGGTGACGCGATCGTAGTGGCGCTTGATGGCCCTCATGGAAAGGATGAGGGCGGGAACAAGGATGGCGGTGATCCATGCCCCTTCGGTGAACTTGGCTACCAGGACGACGAGCAGTGTGATGCCGGTGGCGACGGCCCCAACGCCATTGATGATCATGTGACGGCGGGCGCCTTTGCGCTTCCAGTGCATGACCATGCCGGCCTGGGAGAGGGTGAAGGCGAGGAAAGCGCCGATGGCGTAGAGCGGGATGAGGCGGTCGGTGACACCACCAAATACGATGAGCAGAAGGGCTGTGGACCCGACGAGGGCGGAGATGCCGTACGAGTAGAGAAGGCGGCGGCCGCGGATCTTGAAGACGTGCGGTAGACAATCGCGTTGGGCGACGGCGCGGGTGAGGCGCGGGAAGTCGGCGAATGAGGTGTTGGCGGATAGGGCGAGGGCGGCGAGGATGGAGGCGATGGTGACGTAATAGAACCAGCCGCGGCCCATTACGGCGGAAACGAGTTGGGAAAGAATGCTCTGGTAGCCGGAGCCTGTGGGGTCGGTTGCGCCGATGCCGTAGGCGCGGCAGAGCAGGGCAATTCCGGCGAGGAAGATCATCAGGAGCACGATGATGATGGTGAGCGTGCGCTTGGCGTTCTTCTGTGTGGGCTCGCGGAAGGCGGTTACACCGTTCGACACGGCCTCGACACCGGTCATTGCGGTGCATCCGCTGGCGAATACCTTGGCCAGGAGCCAGAGGGTAAGCATCGACGCGCTGGCGGGCAGGCGCGGGGGTGCGACGATTGGCGTGGGGTGGCCGCCGGCGGCGATGGCGCGGACGGCTCCGACGATGATCACGAGAAGCAGCGTCCCGACGAAGAGGTACGTGGGGATGAGGAAGGCCGAGCCGGCGTCCTTGATTCCGCGCATATTGATGAGCGTGAGAATCAGCAGGATCGCGAGGCAGAGGCCGAGGGTGTGGGGTTGGAGGCGCGGGATTGCGGACACGAGGGCACCAACGCCGGCGGCTATGCCGACGGCCGCATTCAGGATGTAGTCGATCATGAGCGCGGCGGCGGCGAGCAGCCCCGCTTGCTCCCCGAGATTCTCGGAGGCGACGGTGTAGCTGCCACCCCCGTTAGGGTAGGCATCGATGGTCTGGCGGTAGGAGAAGAAGACGATCGCGAGCAGGCCGATGATCGCGAGGGTGATGGGGACGATTTGCTCGATGCCTGCGAAGCCGAGAGGGATGAGCAAGGTGAGGGCGGCTTCGGGGCCGTAAGCGGCGGAGCTTAGTGCGTCCAGGCCGAAGACGGGGATGCCGGAGATGGGGCCGATATGCTCCGCACGCTCTTCAGTTGTCGGGAGCGGTTTGCCGATGACGAGGTCGAAGAGCGTCATGAATTACATCAGGGCCATGGGTTGCGAGCGGAGGATGACCCTCACATGCGGTCAAGGCCATCGAAGAAATGGATGCTGAGGCCGGTGCACAAGGCACCGTCGCCAACACGGCGCGCGCTGTTGCCAGTTCTGTCGCCAGCCGGAAAATGGGAAACCCGCAACTCATTCGAGATGCGGGTGCTTCTGAGCTGGCGTCACCACGGGGATTCGAACCCCGGTTGACCCGGCCGTGTATTGAACATTAATCGGCCAAGTGGTGATCTCTCGACGGCAGACAATAGTTGCCTCTATGAACGCTTAAGTTGTTGTCGAATCACGCTGCTACTTGGTGGCTATCCCGGAATGAGTTCCTCCCCGATCAACCCGTGATCAAACTCGTCGGCATCGTCGTCATGGCGGCCGGGTTTACGCTGCGGCTAAACCTGCTTCTCGTGGTCCTTTTATCCGGGATCGTCACCGGCCTCGTCTCCGGAATGTCATTTAACGCCATCATGGAGGAGTTTGGCCGGCTATTTCTCGCCAACCGCTACATTACCCTTCCTGTTGTATTGATGCTTCCGGTGGTGGGCCTCCTGGAGCGTTACGGGCTTCGGGAGCGGGCTGAGACGCTGATCCGCCGGTTTGCCGCCGCGACTGCCGGTAGAGTGTTGCTTCTATACACTGGGGTTCGTCAATTCACGATCGCCCTTGGAATCAATATAGGAGGGCAAGCCAGCGTGGTGCGCCCGATCCTTGCGCCTCTTGCCGAGGCGGCCGCGCGTGCATACCACGGGGTTCTGTCGAAGCCGATGGTGGCTCGGATTCGCGCGCATGCGGCCGCGGCCGAGAACGTCGGAAGCTTTTTTGGGGAGGACATATTCATCGCGGTGGGCGGGATCCTCCTGATGAAGGGCTTCTTCGACGGCCTGAAGATCGAAGTCAGCGTCTGGTCCATGGCTCTCTGGGGAATGCCCACCGCGGTGGCTGCCTTCGCCCTCATGGCGTGGCGGACCCACGTCTTGGATCGACAGATAGCCCGGGAGGCTGCATCCGCGGCCGGCCCTGCGAAATCGGATGACGCATGAGCCTGCTCAGCCTGAATTCATTCTACGTCCTGGCCGGCGCCTTCATGCTGGCGACGGCCCTGTGCGTCCTGTTGGACAAGGGGCACACGTGCCGATGGACGACGGCCCTCTTCTGGGGCCTTCTGGGCGTCGGTTTTGCATTCGGCGGGTCGATGCCATCGACGGTAGTCGGATACTTGGTCCTCAGTATAACGATCTTGGCGGCGAGCGGGAGGGTAAGGCGCTCCCGTGAGCGCACAACCGGACGCGAGGAAAGGCTGCGGTCGGCGGAGCGCCTCGGAAACAGGCTGTTTTGGCCCGCTCTCCTGGTTCCCCTTACGGCGGTCCTCGGCAGCCTCTTTCTTGGCAGGATCCACTGGCACGGCTTCTCGCTCGTCGCCCCGGCCAGCTTGTCGGTCACATCGGTTTGCATCGGCGCCGTGCTGGCTCTTGGTGTCGGGCTTCGCATCACCCGGGCGCCGGCGCACGCGGCTGTGGGCGAGGGCAGCCGGATCCTGCAGACTGTGGGATGGACCCTTATTCTGCCACAGGCCTTGGCTGCCCTGGGCGGCCTATTCGCCCACGCTGGCGTGGGAACGGTTGTGGCTGGCCTTGTTGAGCGGGCTTTGCCGACGCAGTATTCATTTGTTGCGGTGGCTGCCTACTGCTTTGGAATGATCCTCTTTACAATCTGCCTAGGCAATGCGTTCGCCGCGTTCGCCGTCATCACCGGGGGCATCGGCGTGCCGTTCATCGTGCAGGCTCATGGTGGCAATCCCGCGATCATGGCGGCCATCGGAATGCTGTCGGGTTACTGCGGGACGCTAATGACGCCGATGGCCGCCAACTTCAATCTCGTGCCGGTGATGCTCCTTGAGCTGGAAGACAAGAACGCGGTCATCAAGGCCCAGGCGCCGATAGGTTTGGCGCTCTTTGTGTTTAACCTGCTCCTCATGGAGCTTTGTGTCTATCGCTTTTGACCCAGTGCCGCGGTTTCTGACAGCAACCCTCGCGTCTAAATTCGCTGGCTTGGCGCTGGCTGGCATCGGGCGCGAGTGGCCGCACGCTTACCAGCTCCTCGCCCATCGACCTGCGGACGTGCTTCCGCCGCGAGCGCTGCACCCGGCGTTCTTCGGCTGCTATGACTGGCATTCCTCGGTGCATGGTCACTGGACGCTGGCGCGCATCGTCAGGCTCTTCCCTTCACTCCCTTCCGCCGCGCGCATCCGGGCGGCCCTCGATCGAAGCCTGACAAGGGAACATATCGCAGCGGAGCTGGCCTATTTTAGATCACCTGGACGAGGAACCTTTGAGCGTCCGTATGGCTGGGGTTGGTTGCTTGCCCTTGCGGCCGAATTGCGCGAGGGAAGCAGTCCCCGTGCTCGGCGATGTTCCCTGGCGCTCCGCCCGCTGGAGAACTTCGTAGCGGAAAGTTTTTGTAGCTACCTCCCGCGGCTGCCATATCCCATCCGCTCCGGTGTGCATTCCAACACGGCCTTCGGCCTAACGTTGGCGCTGGACTACGCTCGCGCGGTCGAGGATCGCCGTCTGGAAGAGGTCATAGTGTCGCGAAGCCGCGATTTTTACGGTGCGGACGTGGACGCGCCTGTCGCCTGGGAGCCTGGTGGCGAGGATTTCCTGTCACCCTCGCTGACTGAGGCGGACCTTATGTCGCGGGTCCTTCCCGCCGCGGAATTCCGGCGCTGGCTTGGGCGGTTCCTTCCGGGGCTTGAGAACGGCGGACCAAGCGCCCTCATTCGCCCCCCACTGGTCATCGACCGCCGTGATGCGAGGCAGGTGCACCTTGACGGCCTTTGCCTAAGCCGGGCTTGGGCGCTTCACCGGCTTGCCTCAGTAATGCCCACGAACGAAAAGGTCAGCGCGGCAGCGGGGCGCCACGCGCGGGCGGGACTCTCCCGGGTTTCGAGCGGCGACTACGCCGGTGAACACTGGCTCGCGTCATTTGCGGTCTACCTTCTCTCGGGCGGAAGCGCTTCCCAATGAAGGGTCCGGCGTGATGAGTCGCACCGCGAGTGGCCGCCGGTATTAGGTGATCGCATTCCAAACGGTCATTCTGTTCAGTCTCGCTAACGTTAAGATGTCTTCGCAACCAGCAGACCACTTCAGCGCCAAAGGAAGCGCGCGCCGGTTGTTTGTCGCCCTTCTGTTCTTGGGTATCATCTTTTGGCTCCGGTTTGGCGCGCTTTCGCTTCATGGAGCCAGCGGTTTCGTCAAGTACACCGGGTATTGGGCAACGCTGCTTTCTTTGGTCGCGTTTCTTTGGCTTCTAGTTCGCTCTTTTCGCAACAATCTTCCGACCTGGAGACTTCACCTGCCGGGGCTGCTTGCGGTTGTCGTCTGCGGGGGGCTCTTGCAAGCAAATGAACCGCACCGGCTTCGTGTGATGTTCGATGAATATGCGATGCTTTCGACATCGATGAACATGCATTTCACTCGCCACGCGGCAGTTGCGAGCACGGGCCAATATGCCAATGGGCAAATGCAGTATACGGGCGACTACGTCGATAAGCGGCCTTTGGGGTATCCGCTTTTGGTGTCATTTGTTCATGACGTGATTGGATATCGACCCGCGAATGCCCTCGTCGTGAACGCACTGGTGGGCTTCGCGTTTCTAGGGACGGTTTACATTATAGGAGTTCTTCTCGGGGGCACCGGGCTTGGGCTGCTCGGCGTTTTGCTTGCCGCCGGCTTGCCGCTTGTGGCGCAAACGGCGACGGGAGGCGGGCTCGATCTGCTTAGTGCGGCCATGGTACTTGCGGTGCTGGCACAAATCATTCGGCATTTGCGTGCGCCTACATTGGAAAACTCGGAACTGCTCGTTGCTGCCTACGTATTCGCGGCGCAGGTTCGCTACGAATCGCTCACACTCGGGTTCTTGGTTGGCGCCGTGGTTGCCCTCGGTTGGTGGCGTTCTCGGCGGATGGAGATGTCCTGGTTGTTGACATTTTCGCCTCTTTTGTTGCTGACGCCGGTGCTCATCAATTTCGTGTACGTGGGAAACCCTGGGTTCTTCGAAAGCCACCGAATGGGAATTGAGCCCTTCAGTCGGACTTTCTTGGACCGAAATTTGGGCGAGAATCTCTATTTTCTCTTCAACTGGGACGGCCGCATGGTCAATTCTCCGTTACTGTCCCTTGTTGGCATCGTCTCATTGCTGCTATGTCTAGTGAAATTTGCGCGTTCGGCTCCAATTTTGTTGAAGGGCGGTGATCCGCTGCTGGCAGTGATCGGTGTCATCGCATACGGCCTTGGATTTGCTGTTCTCACACTTTTCTATTTCTGGGGGAAATGGACGGATCCAATTGCTGCTCGGCTTTCATTTCCGCTGCAGTTGGCATTCCTCATCTCGGCCCTCTACTCGAGCACCTTTCTCCTTAACACGCCCCGACGGCTTCGCGTCGCGCAGATTGTGGCCGGTATTTTTATTCTAGGTTACACTTTGCCGGCAAGCGCCCGACATCAAGCGACGAAAGACATGACCGGAAGCTACGAAGCCTCGTGGGCTGTTGACTACGTTCTGACGCACTGCGATGAAACTACGTTAGTCCTGAGCGAGTCGTCGCTGCCCTTTGTATGTCACGAACGTCCGGCAGTGGGATTCGCGGTCGCCGCACACAACGAGCCGCTATTGCAGCTTCAGTGGCCAAAGACACCCTATCGACAAATACTCGTGCTGCAGGACTTGGTATACAATGCCGGGGCCGACCAGTGGGAGGTTTGGCGCGGCTCTAACCTCACGCCAACGATACCCGGTATGGTGCTCGAAACGGTAACCGAGCACGTCTTCGTTAGTGGCTATCTCGCTCGCATCTCTCGGCTCGTTCGCTACGAGCCACAAGCGAGCAATTCCGCAGCTGCAGTTCCCGCACGATAGCTCGGCTGGGGCCTGCGCAAAGCTGCGCCGGAATATCGTCAAGATATTGCTGATTCCCGACTGAAGGTCGATTTCCAATACCGTTCAGGAAGCTATGAGAAGCATCGGTGTTCCTAAAGGGGTTTTTGTAACACTAGCCGTCCTCACTTATTGCAGCAAGAACGGCAGGGCGAAATGCCGGGCGACAAAATGCGTCGGTCCCAATGAGCATTGCTGCTGCAGCGAGATAGGTCCGTTCAAGAACTCTCGATTGGTTTTTAGGCAAGCTTACACCCGGCGATTGGCAAACCTCCGGATTCAGACCATAGCGTGCGTAAACGGCTCAAATCAAAAGCGGTTGGTCGCGAAACCAATATTGGACAACGCAAATGGGCTAGGCGTTGCCGCAAACGTGTTTTCACACGGTAGAACCTGTGTTTCATCGGCGTCGCTCGTTGTTAGTCAAGTTGTGTTGCGTGGGGGGGTTGTGCCCCCCACGCATTATTTTGCCGCTGCGGGCAGCCCGGGTCGAAAATCGACGAACTCGCGATTTCCTGCGACGTACGCATGAAATTCAGCGCCAAGACAGCTCCTCCTGCGACAAGTCGGCCTCGGCCAGGGCCGGTTTGCTTGCTTTATAGCTCACATGCCGATTAGAGAAGCCCGATGGCAAGCGACCGAGACCTCAGCTGGATTCGCGTCTTAGGTATCTGGACTCTGGTGGGACTGGCGCTGGTGGTCTTGAGCTACATAACCCTGGTCGGTGACGTCGGCCCCTGGGCGCCACGCGACCATTTGTGGACCTGCATGGCCCAAATGTATCGGGCTTGGCTATGGGCGCTCCTTACGCCGGCTCTTTTTCAGCTTCGCCGCGAGATCCGGCGCAGACATTCGAGCTGGCTTGCCGTCGGGGGCCTGCATCTGCTCGCAGCCATCACGCTTCTATTCTGGTGCAACATCGTTCGCCTTTCGGCCCTGGGTATCAGCTTCGGATGGTGGGATTTGGGTCTTTATGATCTTGACCACATTTTCTCGGCCCTTGGGCCGTTCACGATCGTCGACTTCTACCTCTATTGGTTGACTGTGGGCGCCGGCGCCCTTTATGACGTCGACAGGGAGAAGCGCCTCGTCGAGCAGCACGAGGAGCAACTGCGCACTCAGCTTGCTCAAGCGGAACTTGCCGCGCTCAGGCAGCAGTTGCACCCCCATTTCCTTTTCAACTCGCTCAACGCCGTGTCCTCGCTCATGCGCGAGGGGGCGTCTGAAAAGGCCGTCGAAGCGATTGCGCTGCTCTCGCAGCTGCTTCGCGACCTTCTTTCCCACACCGGCCAGCAGGAGATCGAACTTCGACGGGAATTCGCCTACGTGGAGTGCTACCTGAGTGTCGAGAAGGTGCGGTTTGAGGACAGGTTGATCACCCATTTCGACGCTGACGAGGACTGCCTCGACGCGCTCGTGCCCACTTTGATCTTGCAGCCTCTGGTGGAAAACGCCGTCAAGCACGGAATAGCAAAGCGCATCAATCCCGGCCGTGTTTCGGTCACCGGGTTCCGTCGCGGAAACATGCTACAGCTGAAAGTGTGCAACGACTCGGCCGAAGGCGCCCGGAGGAGTTTCGAGAGCGACGACCACGGCATCGGTCTGCGCGCCACGCGCTTACGCCTCGAGCGGATCTTCGGGAATCAGTACCGACTTGACTGCTCCTTCGCTGGCACCGACGGAGGCGTGGTCCTCATCGAATTCCCATTGCGAATGGCCCGAGGATCCAGCTCTAAACCCCTCCTATGCAAAGTATAACCACGCTAATTATCGATGACGAGAAACCGTCCCGGCAGGCCATTCGGCACCTTCTCTCCAAGGACAGAGACGTCCTGGTGGTTGGCGAGGCCATGGACGGGGAGACCGCTGTGGAACTGATCCGAAATCTTTGCCCAAAGTTAGTTTTCCTTGATGTTGAGATGCCCATGCTGAGTGGAATGGAGGTGCTTAGCCGTGTCCCTGAGTCGGAAAGACCAGAGGTGATCTTCGTTACGGCCTACGAGAACTATGCCCGAGGGGCGTTCGACCTCTATGCTGTCGATTACGTGATGAAGCCCTTCAGCGACACCCGCTTCTCCACGGCGCTCGAGCGCGCCAAGAGGCGCATCGTCGACAGATCGCTAGCCGGCCCTGAGGAGGCCGTACGCGACCTCATCTCCTATTTCCAGGAGGTGGGGGTTTCCTCAAGGGAGACCGCCACCGGCCCGTCCCAGGGCCACTCAAGGCTGATCGTGAAGGCCGATGGGCAGCTGCATTTCCTCAACCAGCGCGAAATCCGTTGGGTCCAGGCCCAGGGGGATTATGTGAAGATCCACGTCAAGGGGCACGGCCTGCTGGTGAGGATGACCATGGGCAAGGCCGCGCAGCTGCTCGATCCCGCGGTGTTCCTGCGCATCCGCAAGTCCGCGATCGTCAATCTCGCCTACGTGCGTCGAGTGAAGCAGATTCAGGGCTCTAACCGGGGTATGGAGCTCGACGACGGCACCATGATTCCGATCGGGGCAAGCTACCGCAACGTCGTCGGCGAGTTGAGGTAAGGCGTCGTGCGCGCGGAGAAGTTGGCGCGCTCCGCCCACGTTCAGTAGAGGGACTACGCTCACCCGGCGTTCCTTTTTTCCTAACGCAGTCGCTCTCCAGCAAGGGTCAAGTCTGACTTCAAGAACGAAGTGGCAATTGAGGGGGGGGCGTCGAACCTACGGGTCCACGTGTCCGCCGCCAGCGGCTCGAAGCTATGTCAGAACGGGAAGGCGAAGCTGCGATACTTCAAAAGGACGGAGGTATAACCGCAGCATTTCAACCCGGTGCTACTGTTGGAACGATGAGGGACAATCTCCCGTGCGGCGCTGAATTCATATCGTTGGTCGCGCAGACCGACGCGGAAGTCGCTCGTTGCATCGAGGATGTCGTTCGGCCGTTGAACTGTAACACCGTCACGGCGAGAACTCCGCCCGTCCGAGGCCTGACCTCACCTCGGTCACAGTTCACACCACAAACGTATGAATGGAAATCAACTCTTGTCCGCTTGGGCGCACCGTTCGACCCGGGCCACCTCCGCCTCTCACACCGCGAGACCTGCAGCCTTCCCGATGGCCGAATCGCCTGGGGAACGCCGCTCCCGCCGGATGATTTTCACCCGATCGGGATACTGCGCGGTCCTGTCGGCATTCATTTTCTTGTTCCTCTGCGCGTCGAGCCGCGGCCAGACGCAACCGACCCCGACAGACGACGAGACGCAGCACATGCAGACCTTCGTCGTCACGGGATCCAACATCCCGAATGCCGGTGAGGCGCTTGCAATTCCGGTCGCCATCATCTCGCCAAGCGACATCGCGAACAGCGGCGTTGAGACCAATGTCCTGGATGTCCTGCGCAAGATTTCCCCTGCAATCAGCGGCATCGGCGGCGAAAACGCCACAATCGCCACAGGGGGACAGGACGGTGGCTCGCAGGTCTTGATTCACAACCTGCCGACCCTCGTCTTGGTCAACGGCCGCCGCATGGCCTACAATCCCGTCGATGCCTCCGGTGGTGCTGAATTCGTGGACTTGAACGCGATTCCCCTGGCGGCCATCGACCGGATCGAGGTCCTGAGCGACGGCTCCTCGGCTATCTACGGTGCTGACGCCATTGGCGGTGTTATCAACGTCATCCTCAAGAAGGACTACAACGGATGGGAGGCGGACACCCATTACGGCTACAGCGACACCGCGGGGCACTATTCGGAGCGGTCGGGCTCCCTGACTGGCGGGTTCGGCAATGGAACGACGTCGGTCACGGTCTCCCTCGAGTACACGCAGACCGATCCGATCGTCGAGGCAGATCGTCCCTACACCAATCCCTTCTATGCCACGACGTACGTTCCCGGAATTCTGGAGGTGTTCGGCCTGACGACCAACCCCAGCACTCCCGGCTATGGGTACGACGAGGCATTCCAGCTTGCGCCCGGAGTCAATGCCCCTCCCGGAGGCGGTACTTATACAATCCAGCAGCTCGTTTCCATGGGCATCTACAAGGACCTGGGCAGCTTCAATACTCCAGGAGTTCTTTCCCAAGTGGAACATATCTACAACCTCGCCAATCATGAAAACCTGGAGCAATCGCTGAAGCGCCAAAGCGTCCTGGTCAATATGGACCACCAGATCTACGGGGCCAATCTGGAAGGTTTCGGTTATGTGCTCTTCTCGCATGTCAACACCGAGTCGGGACTCAATGCGCAGCCGCTCTTTCCGTTCATTTCGGACACTAACGCAAACCTGGGCAACATCGGCCTAAATCCGCTGCCCCCGGGGACGGAGTACGTCCCGGTCAATGCCCCGACGAATCCGCTGTCGCAGGCCAGCCTCGACCAGGGCTACGCCGACGGAAGCGGCGGTTACTCCGCCTACATCCACAACCGTTTCGAGTCGAGTCCCCGACTCTTTCAAAACGACGATCTCGCCCTGACGTTCGTCGGTGGCCTCCGGGGCAAGATCAATAACGATTGGTCGTGGGAGGTGGCGGCTGACCTCAGCCGTTACCAGGACAACTACGCTAACGCGGGCTTACTGGACACCAACAACCTGATCGCGGCCTTCGTGGACGGCCAGATAAACCCGTTTGCCATCAACCAAGCCCCCGGAGCGACGAATGGGGTTCTGGGAACCGGATACGTCAACTACGTGAGCACGAACAACACCTTTGACGCGCTTCTGCGGGGAAAGCTGTTTGAATTGCCCGCCGGGGCCGTGAATTTCGCCGCGGGCGTTGATTTCAGTCGGCAAAACCTGACGGCCGTTCCCGACAACAACACAGCCAACGGGCTTTGGATCGATTCCCCGACCATCAACCCCTTTAATCGGAACCGCACGATCACATCGGCCTATGCCGAAATCGAGATCCCCATCGTGGACAAGAGCCACCCGCTCCCCGGGATTTACTCGATGGCGTTTGACGGTGCCGGCCGCTATGATGACTATTCGGGCAATGTAGGGTCGGCCAAGGTTCCCAAGGTCAGCCTCAAGTACCAGCCATTTGACGACGAACTCACCCTGCGTGCGAGCGCGGGCAAGTCTTTCATCGCTCCTCAGTTGTTTTCCCTGTACGGCCCCACCCAGACCGGTTCATCCAGCCAGATCAGCTATACGGGTTCAAACGGCGTCACCTATCAAAACGTTCAGTTTCAGGCGGTCACCGGATCCAACCCCGACCTCCAACCCTCCACCGCGACGACTTGGGATGCGGGTTTCGTGTACACGCCCAAGGCGGTTCCGAACCTGAGTATAACCGGCGATTACTTCGATACGACCCAACACGACCTCATCAGTACGCTTGACCAGACGACGATCATCCAGAGCGTCGAGGATTTGGGCGCGGCTTCCCCTTATGCTTCTGATATCCATTTTGGAAGCGCCAACGGCTCGGGACCGACCGGCGACACGCCCGGGCAGATCAGTTCCAGGCCGCTTTCGTCGGTGTACATCATTGACGATGAAACCAACATAGGTGCTGTTGCGATAAAGGGTTACGATGCCTCGATTGTCTACGTGCTCCCCACGAAAAGCTTCGGCAGGTTCGAGTTAAATTCAACGATCACGGTCTACGACAGTTACTTGATCCAGATTCTTCCGACCCAGAATTATTACCAGTACGCCAGCCACGTCTCCACGATCGCGAGCAATACCGAGAGCGAGTCCAGCGGTGGCGGCGAGGGCGGCACGATCCCCCGCTGGAAGACCTACACGTCGATAACATGGAAGGACAAGGGCTTTGAGTTCCTGGTCGCCCAAACCTTCATCCCGCAAGTGACGGATATCGGCTCGGGTGGCGCCGACGAGAGCCCCCCGCTGACGGTGGCTTCCTTCCAGCAGTGGGACTTTGCGCTGACCTACAAAATGTCGGCGCTGCACTGGAGCCACTGGACCGACGGTCTCAAGGTGCGGGTGGGTGTGAACAACGCCTTCGATTATGAGCCCCCGGTGGCCCCCTACCGCCTGGAGGACACACTTGCGGACGTCAGCACCTATGACGGCCCCATCGGCCGCATGTTCTACACGGACATCTCCTACAAGTTCTGATCGATTGCAGGGAGGCACGGGCCTCCAACATTTTCAAGGGCGCGGCCCTGTCTGGGCCGCCTCTTTTTTTGGGCGCCCGGCAGGGCGCATTTGCTGGACAGCGAATATGAATAACTACGCGACGCTGCATTGTAATCGATTGTATGCTTGCCTTCCATCGGAGCGGGCAGGGTCTCCTCTCCACGTTACAATGTTTGGGCGGCCAATTTTGAATGATATGGATCGTTTGCATGCGATAGAGTTAGGCCACGCCTCAACCACGCACACCTCTTAGGTGCCCTGAACCATTTTGGAACAGTGCAATTGATCAAGAATTTGGCGCAAATTCCCAGCTTCCGCGTGGGTGATCATTACATAACATCTCATAATACATTGGGTTCCAAGCCTGAGAAGGTACGACATTGGTGTTGAAAGATCCAACCGACCGGTAAGGAATACACGAAATGAATTTGATGATCAACCCGACGTCCCGCTCCGATTTTGTGGCGAATGAGGCTTGGCTTACCCGGAGACTGACTCGGCTGCGAAGACGCTTGTCCGAGAAACTTCCGTTTTGCACGCATCTTGAGACCCCCTCTGCTCAGTCTTCGCCAAACGAGGGATCGATCGCACAGAGAGCGGTCAAGCTTGTCCTATCGCGAACAGCTAAACTTGCTCTTGCACTGGCCACCATCCTCCCAGCGCAGGCAGAGGATGCCAAGACTTCGTATCCTGCGATGGCGCCCATCGATCAGTACCTAATGGCCGATAGAAGTGCTGAGATTTCCCTGGCGCGAAGTTCGGCACCAGAGGAGATATCGCGCAATGCAACGGTCCTGGTTCTTGGAAAGAACGGTTACGAGACTGCGATCGAGGGGACAAATCGCTTCGTCTGTATTGTGGAGCGATCTTGGATGTCACCGTTCGATAGCCCGGAATTCTGGAATCCGAAAATGCGCGGCCCAATCTGCTACAATCCTCCGGCCGTTCGATCCATTCTACCCTATACAATCAATCGGACAAAACTGGTTTTGGCGGGGCTTTCCAAAAGCCAGATGGAGGCAAGCATCAAGAGCGAGGTCGTGAAGGGCGAGTTGCCAGTACCCGAATCAGGCGCAATGTCATACATGATGGCGAAAGACGGGTTTCTCGGTGATTCTGTTGGTCACTGGCACCCCCATCTGATGTTCCATGTTCCGAAAACTGATAACGCAAGCTGGGGAGCAAACGTCGTTTGTTCGCCGGTAGTGCAGAATGATGAGTTCCGAGATGTTCCGGAACCGGAAACCATTTTCATGGTGCCGGTTGGCCGGTGGTCGGATGGAACTACTGCGCGGACGGAGAAGTAGCATTCGCTTCGTGTCCAAGCAAGGGACACTACGGCGGAGTCCCGCGATTAAGTCACGGATCGTTTAGACATTTATCCAACTGCGCCGGTTTCAAAAGGAACGCATAAAAATCGGGGGTCTAGAGGCCGGTGAAATTAGCGGCGCATGCGGTCAAACTTCCATGCGAGCAGTCACAGTTACCGGAGGCGCAACTGCAGTCCAGCTCGCGGCCATTCCGCCATAATGTCGCGCTCCGCCTGACGCCAGAGTTCGAGGTTTCGCTCTCCGTTGGACGCCGCCTTTGCCAATTCGTCCGCCCTGCGGGGGATTCGAAGCTCAAGGTCGAAGAGCGCTTCGTCCGAGAGTTCAGCCGCTAGGGTAATCTTGTCTTCTGTTGTATTCATGGGAATTCCTCAAACGGGTTGGGGATGGAGGTTCTTCTCGCATTCATGCAAGGTCTTCAGGCTCATTGCCGAGCGAAATGCCTGAAGAAGGATTCCCTCCGTCACCGGCTTCCTCAACATCGCGACCGCGCCTGCGGCCATCGCAGCGAGGCTGTTGCCAGTCTTGTTGCCGGCCAAAAAATGAGAAACCCGCAACTCGTTCGAGATGCGGGTGTTTCTGATCTGGCGTCCCCATGGGGATTCGAACCGTCGAGACCGGTAAATGCTAAGTCGCTCAACAGACGCGTACTTAATTGATGGTTAATATTTTAGAACAAGCAAAAGAATGCACCGACGTGCGAAAAAGTGAAGGTAAAAACAGATTTTTGGGCAACCTAAATGAGGGACACGGGGCGCGAAGTCCCAGTGGCGAGCGCCCAGCCAGCATCTCTGTTCTTCGTTAATTGCGAGTACTAGGTTCGAAGGACCTGAAAGGTGGCAATACTCGGGTATTCTTGGCGTGCAACCTGCTAAATCATTGTCGGTCGATCACCGACGCAACGACTCATTCGGTTCCGGCAATCGAATCAGAGTAAAGCCGAGATGAACGGCCGGCTCAATTTCCTAAACTTTGACTGTGCGGCACCGATATAGATCGTTATGAATACGTGGCGATTAACCTGCGCCCGGTTGGGCTCGTTGATTGCCGTGATTTTCGCCATCGGACTATTAGGCCAGTCCTTCGCCAGCGAAACTGTTTGCATGGCTGATTCTAACTCAGGGTCGAACCCGGCGGCGCAGCTAGCTATCAATGAAAGCGGCGATTGCCCGCCATCAAACCCCCGCTTGCTCGCAAATCAATCAGCAGTCGCTGAAGCCAAAAGAACTCAGGAACTGCGTGAATTCGCAGAAGGTGGCGACGCCCATGCTCAATTTATCCTTGGCCTCTGTTATGAAAGCGGCCGCGGCGTTTCCAAGGACGCTGCTCAGGCGATCAAGTGGTTCCGGAGAGCCGCGGAACAAGGCTTCGACGAAGCCCAATATACGCTTGGATGCTGCTACAACGGCGATGACGGCTTTCCTAGGGATACAGGAGAAGCCGCAAACTGGTGGGGAAAAGCAGCCGCCCAGGGTTATGCTGACGCGCAATACTGTCTAGGGCTCAGCTACTTCATGGGCGAAGGCGTTGCCAAAAATCCCTCCGAAGCGGCGAAATGGTGGAAGAAGGCGGCCGAGCAAGATCATGCTGACGCACAATACTTCCTAGGGCTCAGCTATTCCTTAGGACTCGGTGTCCCTAAAATCCAAAAACAAGCGATCTACTGGCTGCGCAAAGCCGTGATCAATGGAAACAAAAATGCCCTGGCCGCACTCAAAAATCTCGGGTAAGGCTTCGACATCCAACCGCTGAAAACCGGGGTTCGAATCCCCATGAGGACGCCAGCGGTCTTCACTTCAATCATAAACGTTGGATCGGTGACCGACTTTGACCAGAATGACAAAGCAATGGCCGTCGATCAATTCGCAGATCAATCGGTAATCCTGAACTCGATAGCGCCAAAGACCGTGTAGCCCACCCCGTAAGGGTTTTCCAAATGCCCGAGGGTCTTCACAACCCTTAATCCGCTTCTCCAAAAATTCGCGAATTGTTTGCGCGACGGAAGGTCCGAGATCGCGCAGCTCGCGCAGGGCAAGATCGTCGATCTTATAATCCCAACTCACGCCACGCCTCCTCACCGGTGTAGAGGCGTCCTTCGCCTGCCTTGCGGCGCGCGATGCGATCTAGGGCTATGGCAGCATCTACCTCCTCCTCGATGAGTTCCTTTAGCGAGGCTGTGATCCCGGCAAGCGCCATACCACCCGGTGAGGCTGCTCGCTCCAGGGCCGCTTGTTTTATGAACTTCGCAGAGGTAATGCCTTGCTTTCGGGCAGCGGCGGCGATCCGGCGTTTTTCTATTGCAGCGAGCCGGATGGATGTAGGTGCGAGCTTGATTGCCATGGCGACTACAAATGTAGTCACTCTTGGGAAATGTCAACTAGCCTGCATTCTTGAGCGTAATGAATCCGGGCAAAAGCCTGCTCCTGGGAATGAGTTTAGAGCCTTGGCGTCTCGTTGGGTGAGAATGAGAGTGAGAATGACGCAGACGATAGCCGATGACTCAGATATGCATATCTCGCTCGTCATCAATGTAAGTCGTTGTCAGCCATCAACGAGATTCGAGACCGGGGTTCGAATCCCCGCGGGGACGCTAATTCATATCCAGCAGGGATTTAATCGCCTTGATGAGTAACACCTCCTGTGGCCGCTTTGGCCACCGGAGGTGTTACTCATCATCTAACCGCTTGTGTAGTGGGCTGCGCTGGCGTCCCCACGGGGATTCGAACCCCGGTTGACGCAACCCATGTTTGAGGGTCAGCAGCTTACGGATCTTCACTCTGAGAGCAGACAGCAGTTGCCTCTGTAAACACTCAAGCTGTTGCCAGTGTTGTTGCCAGTCCCGTAGCCAATTACACAAGAAACAGGTCGGCACTTACCGCAAACCTGCTTGAGAGCTTCTTGATATGCTCGGCTGTCAGGTTGCGTGAGCCTTTCAAAATACGATAGGCGATTGATCGATCCACGCCGATGATAGTGCCAAGATCATCAGCCGAAAGCCCGGTTTCCTTCAAAAGGAACTTCAGCGACTCTATTCCCCTAACGGGAGCAGGCTCGGGTGAGGTCTCGCGCTCGTAATCCTCGATTATTTTAGCCATCAGTTCGAGGTAGTCATCCTGGTCGCGATTAAGCTTAAACCCTGCGAGTGCGTGGACGATCTCCACCGCATCATCGTAGGAGGCTTTATCGTGGATGGGGCGGGGAACAAGAAGAGAGACCAAGCCGGTGTAGGTCTTCGGCATGGAAGAGAATGTTGGGGTCACGGTTGTCGGCTTCATAGGGATGATTTCCATTTATTTTTACTATAGTCGGCGTGCGTGAGAAACCGCATCGTAAAGATTTCCTGCCGGTTGTAGTGGATTGCAGTGATGAGACGAAAATCGTTTGTGATATTGAAAACAGTGACAGTTCGATTGCTTTTGACAGTCACTTGATCGGCATGACCGAAGGTCTCCCGGGTCTGGACTAGGTTCTGCCATTTCGCAGCTCGGGTAATTCGGTGCCAATGATCGAGTGATGCCCGGGCTTTGGGATGAGTCTTTTTTGCTTCGTCGAGAAATTTGCGGGTTATGATTCGCATGCCGGCGCACGCAAGAAGTGACCAAAAAGGTCACATGTCAAGAGGAAGCTTTCCTATTGTCGAGTTTCGTCAGATTGGCTCCGCGGTTGTTGCCAGTCCTGTTGCAGGCCCGGAAAATGAGAAACCCGCAACTCGTTTGAGAGGCGGGCAGTTGTGAGCTGGTGTCCCCACGGGGATTCGAACCCCGGTTCTTTGATTCTTCCCGTTGGCATGTTATGACCGTGTATCTACAAAACGAATTTGTCAGCAAAACCGTGCCTGCAGCACGCTAGAAACTCTTGGCATCATCTCTTCAATGGCCTGAAGCAGATAGAGCGAGGACGGCACCGGCCACAACTGGCGCGCCGCTCGCATTCCTCGGAATGTTACGACAAAAAATCGGCACACAAGACGGCTCCGTCAACGCCGATCTCCTTCGCGGGCGGGGTCATGAGCGGCCGGCAATAGGCGTCGGCTCGGAATCCTCAGCGTCGTCCCCGATGATCTTAATCCCCAATCGGGCCACCACCTCATGGCGCGTGCTCAGCTGCTGCGTGACAGGGAGGCCTTCCTTTTCCCAGGCGTTCATGCCTCCCTCCAGCACCCACACGTTGGAAATACCCCTCTTCTTCATGGCGACGGCCACGCGTGCGCTCGCTAGCTCACAGGACGAAGAACAGTAAAGGACGACGCCCAAGCCTTCGGGGACGATCACCTGGAGCCGCTTTCGAAGGCGGGCAGGGTCCATCCGAAAAGCCCCGGCGATTCCAACCTGCCGTCCGGGGTTATCCTCGAAATCCAACAAATCTATGATGGCGAATCTTTCTCCGCTTACCATCTTCCGGTGCAAATTGACGGGAGTAATTCTTCTCTCTCGCAGATGACGCAGCATCAGCCCCATGACCCAGATCCGCCACAGCACGTACCAGGCGAGCGGAAGGCCAACCACGAACGTCAATACCTCCCCGAACCTGGCCAGCGACGACGCGATGGCGGCAAGGCTGTCCGCAAACAGGAAGCCAAGGCCGGCATAGGTCGCCGACCACAAGAGCGATCCGACAGCGTCATAGGCCAGAAAGGCCGTCCTCCTGGACCCCTCGGTCGCGGCGAGGGGCGGGGTCACGCCGCCCAAACCGGGCACAAATTTGGAGAGAAGCAAGGAACGCAACCCCCACCTATGGAACACCTCGTGGACTCTTTTCGCCGTGTGATGCGGATCCCGGCTAAAGGAACAAAGAATCCGAACAATCTGATCGCCCCAGCGGCGGCCTGCCTCGAACCAAATCAGATCGGCACCTAGGCATCCCAAGAGGCTCACCCCGAGCACAAAGAGCGGATTAAGCGCCCCCGCCCGCGAAAGAGCGCCGGCGGCGAGCAGGAAGAGCGTAGCAGGAATGGGAACACCGGCCTGGCTGGCAAATACCACCGACCACAAGACGAAGTAGGTGATGCGAAGAGTATGGTGGATCGGGTCGAACATGACGCGTGAGAGACGAATCGGGGGTGAAGCGGAATCTCAGCAAGCCGCGATGTTCCGGCCGCCCCCGGGGGCCTTGTGGAACTCGGGGGAGTCGGCTTCAGAATCTGGCTCGGCTGCGTAGGTCCGGCACCCGGGCACGAGGACGACGGACGATCCATCACCAAGCTCGACGAAGTTGAGCTTGGCTAAATCCATCGTGGCCCAGAGTTCGATGAAACCGTTTTCCCCGCTGGTTGGATTGCGCATTTTTGCGGCCATACGATCGGGTTTTTTACCGCGCGCTGCGGTCAGGCGAGCTCGCAACGCAGTCTAGGCGAGCTCAAAGCGTTTCGCCAGCGGATACTACCCGTGGCGGATCCCGGAGGGAGTGCCGTTGAGCCTGCTTCGCGAATCACTCGAAATCGGCCGAGAGGGTGACCTCTTTCCGTGCATCAAGCAGCGCTAATCGGCTCACCAATGCTGCCCGGATTGACGTTTAGCCGATCATGAGCGTGTCATTCATTTCCTTCTAAGAGCGCATGGAGCAGCGCGGGCGGCAAAGAAGAATGAGCGACGGATGGGGGGCTAGGCCCCGTCTGGCGCAGCGAAGCGCGGATGGCCCGAAGGTTGTAGCCAGATCAGTTCCTGATCTGCCACTGCGTGGCCACATTGCCCAAGTCAACGGATGACTCGAAGGCTGTGCCGTTCATCCGCCAGATAACGCGGTCCCCGGTCGATGTGTTCTCGAAGACGATGTCCGGCTGGCCCACGCCGGCGAATTCCTCGGTCGCCGCGATGCGCCACTGCGTGCCGACGTTCCCAAGGAAAACCGAGGAGGAAAATGCGGTGCCGTCCATCAACCAGACGTAACGGTCTCCAGTTGAGGTATTCTCAAAGACGATGTCCGGCTGTCCGTCGCCAAGGAAATCCCCGGTGTCCGCTATCCGCCACTGCGTGCCCACAATGCCGAGGGAAACGCTCGAGCTGAAGCTCGTGCCGTTCATCAGCCAGATCAGGCGCTCGCCGGTCGTCGCGTTGCTCCAGAGGATGTCGGGGTTTCCGTCGCCATTGAAATCGGCGACCGCGGCGACGGACCACCCGGCCGGCGCCACGCCAACCTCTACGCTGGAGACGTATGTCGTGCCGTTCATCAGCCATATCAGGATCTCGCCGGTCGACGAGTTCTGCCAAAGGAGGTCGGCATTGCCGTCGCCGGTGAAGTCGCCTGTCCCCACAACCTGCCACTGCGTGGAGACGTTCCCGATGAAAACGCTGGAGGAGAAGTTCGTGCCGTTCATCAGCCAGACATAATGGTCCCCGGTCGTCGTGTTCTCAAAGAGGATGTCCGGCTGTCCGTCGCCGTTGAAGTCGAGCTTCGCGAGTTCGACCGGTTGCAGGCCGGACTGACCCAGCACCCAGTTGTCGGTGACGGTTCCCAGCGAAACCGTGCTCACATAGCTGGTGCCGTTCATGATCCAGACCGTGCGCTGGTTGGTTTCGGCGTTGGTCATAACCAGGTCTGCCGACCCGTTGCCGTTCAAGTTGCCGACCGCCGAGATCCGAAGCTCAGCCGGGACGATCCCAAGCGACACGCTGGAGGAGAAGCTTGTGCCGTTCATGATCCAGATCAGCCGCTCGCCGGTTGCGGTGTTGGTCCAAACGATATCGGCCTGGCTGCCGCCCCCGAAGGTCCCGACACCGGAGATGGACCAGTAGGTAGGGATGACGCCCAGCGACACGCTGGAGGAGTAGGCGGTGCCATTCATCAGCCAGATCAGGCGCTCGCCCGTTGCGGTGTCGGTCCAAAGGATGTCGGGCTGGCTGCCACCGCCGAAGGCGCCGACCCCGGAGATGATCCAGTTGCTCGGGATCACTCCCAACGACACGGTGGAGGAGTAGGCGGCGCCGTTCATAAGCCAGATAATCCGCTCGCCCGTCGTCGTGTTGGTCCAAAGGATGTCGGTCTGGCCGTTGGCTGTGAAATCGCCCGTGCCGTCGAGCTCCCAGTTGGTGGCGACCGTCCCGAGCGGCACGCTCGAGGAATAGGCCCCGTCGCTCATGAGCCAGACTACGCGGTTGCCGGTGTTCATATCCGTCCAGAAAAGGCTGGAGGTCAGGCCGGAACCCGAACCGGAAAGGGCGATCTTGGCGATAAAGGCGTCGCTATCGCCACCGGCGAATGCGGGCTGATAAGCGCCGCCGGTTACAGGGAAATTCGTCGAACTCGCCTGGCCGGCTATGTAAATGCCGCCCAATTTGTCCAAGGCAATGCCAAGGCCGTAATCCTGGATACTGCCGCCGAGGTAGGTCGAGTACAGCAGCGTGGATCCGCCTGGGTTGAGCTCCGTGACAAATGCATTGATGCCAATGGGCGTGAGATGGCCCGCTGCGTTATTCACGGTCTGAAAGGCGTCCGATGTGGTGGGAAAATTCGACGAAATCGCACTGCCGGTCACATAAGCGTCGCCCGAGCTGTCCACGGCGATTGCGTCGCCGGTGTCCCCCGCACCGCTCGAATTGTCGGATTGGGAAGGTAAGCCGGTTCCGCCCAGGAAGGTGGAGTACACCAAGCCAGTGCCAGACGGGTTCACTTTGGTTACAAATGCGTTAAAAGCGTCATTGGCGTAGGCATTGTTGGTAGGCTGAAAAGCGTTCCCCGTCACAGGATAATCCGACGACCACGACTGGCCGGTCACGTAGGCGTCGCCCGAACTGTCCACGGCAATGCCGGCGCCGTAATCGTCGATCGAGCCGCCCAGGAAAGTCGAATACACCAGGCCCGTGCCGGTTGGATTGAGCTTGGTGACAAACACATTGTAAGCGACGGTCTGCGGACCCGCTCCGGCAGCGGCGTTGTTCACAGTCTGAAACGCACCCGCTGTAATCGGAAAATCCGTCGAGGCTGCGCTTCCTGTCACGTAAGCGTTGCCCGAGCTGTCCACGGCAATGCCGGTGCCTTGAGCTCCATAGAGGCTGCCGCCCAGGTAGGTCGAGTACACCAGTGCCGTGCCGGTTGGGTTGAGCTTGGTGACGAAAGCGTCGTTCCATCCGTCCGTGTAGTCGGCGAGAAACGTGACCTGATAGGCGCCCGCTGTAATCGGAAAATTCATCGAATGCGCAGTGCCGACCACATAGGCGTTGCCCGAGCCGTCCACGACAATGCCGGTGCCGTAATCCTGAGAGCTGCCGCCGAGGTAGGTCGAGTACACCAGGGCCGTGCCGGCCGGGTTGAGCTTGGTGACAAAGGCGTTTTGAACATAGAGCTTCGTGCAGTTGTTCACCGTTTGAAACGCACCCGCTGTCACGGGAAAATTCGTTGAATCAGCGTCGCCGGTCACATAAGCATCGCCTGAGCTGTCCACGGCAATGCCGATGCCGACATCGCCATAGATTGCGTGGTCCCCGGGGTTGCCGCTCCCGCCGAGGTAGGTCGAGTACACCAGGGCCGTGCCGGTTGGGTTGAGTTTGCTGACAAAAACGCATTGGAAGTTGGCGGGCTCATTGTTTGCCGATTGAAATGCCCCGGTTGTCACTGGGAAATTCGTCGAAAAAGTAGTGCCGACCACATAGGCGTTGCCGGAACTGTCCACGGCGATGCCATTGGCCCCATCGCTCAGACTGCCACCGAGGTAGGTCGAGTAGGCGAGCATCGGATCGATGACCATCGGCATCGAGTGATCGTACGAGCCCAGCGTGAAGCCAATCGTATTCTTCGTCAGCAATGCGAACTGCCCGTCAACTGGCCGGCGCAGGCCGTCCTTCACTTGATAGATGACCGGCTTGTGAAACGCGATCTCGCCGTTTGCTGCTGAAATGGTCAAATCTCCATCGGCAGTTAGCTCCAGCGCCTTCGCTCCTGCGAATTGAAGCCGGATGGGGCCCGGATCGGCCCCCGGCGCAACGACGAAGTCGTATTCCAACTGTCGTTGGCTGCCGTAGTAGACCAGATCGATGCCCGGATAGACGCTGCTGTACTCGACCTTGGCATAGGTTGGCACGCCGCTGAGCCATTTTGCCGGGTCATTGCCGATAAAGTAGTTGGCCGTGCCGGGAAGCGGGTCCATGCCCGTGACCCGTATCGCGCGGTTCGCGCCTGCCAGATCCATCCGAATTATGTCGGTCTTCCCGGCACCCTCCATGAAAGCGGGCCTTGGCCCATTTCCGATTGCCGGACCGGTCCTCGCGTTGGACGCACCCGGTTTGGTCAGAGTCAGCACGGCCGACGAATCCGTTAGAGACAGCGAGTAACCGCCGCCCGAGGAAAGAAACCTTATGTTCTTGTCGGCCTGACCTTGGTTCGCCTCAAAGCTTAGCGGAAGTTTTCCGTAGGCCTGGGCCAACTGCGCCTTCTTCGCCGCCGCGCTGTTCGTTGCCTGAGACGCGTGGCCTGCAGCCGAAGTCAGCGAAGCCGGCACCGCGACGGCGGTAGGGAAGGTTCCTGCAGCCACGGTGGTGGTCGCATTTTGCCCGCGGACGGATGACCCAGTGATTGCTGCAAAAAGCACCGCCGCTACTGCAAAAAAATTGCAGCGGCCGCGGGCCCTGCGAGACGAAACCCAAACAGGACCTCTTGTTGCGCATCCCGCCCGTGCGGCGGGCGACAATAACAAGGGAACAAGAGTCAGGGCATTCATTACATACGTCTATCCGGATTACACGTGCTGTAAAGCGCGGCCTGGTGTCTTGGTGCAGAGAAACTCAACGAATCGCCATTTTAGCTTGGAGCAGGTAATAATCGATACGCCCCAAATAATCGGGTCGGCGGGGGGTGACGATCTGGCCCTGACAAGACCTAATCTCTACAAGCCGGCGAACGTGGTCCGCGCTGCTGATTGTCTTGGGGTAGCACTTGTTCGAAAAAGGACCGTTTTTGCAAACACGCACTAGCACTACTCCGTTAAGTAGCTACGACGTGTCGAGGATGACTCCTGAGCGTGTGAAGCGGGTGCGGCAACGCGGACAGATGCAAAGGACGAGTGCCTCCATGAGCCAGCGGCGGACCTCAGGCAGCGAGGGGCGTTTTTTTTGGCATCCGCAACCGTGTCAGGAAGCAGAAGGCCAGGAAGCATAGCGTGAGGTGATGGTGGAGCCCGCGCCACGATCTACCCTCGAAGTGATCCAGTCCCAGTTCCTCCTTCAATTGCTGATAGCCCTGTTCGATAGTCCATCGTTGATGGGCCAGCCGCACCAGCTCTGCCAGTGGCGTATTGGCTGGCAGGTTAGACAGATAATATTTGAAGGTTTCGTCGCCGAGTTGCTCGATCAACAGCCAGCGAGTGACGCTCGGCTGCCGCCAGCGACTGCCACGTTGGGAGGCTTGCACCCGCACCGCGACTGCCCGGACATTGGCGCCATCGGCCCGGGGCCGTTGCACGTTCGTCCAGAGGGCGGGTTTTTGGAGTAACCGCTCCCGCCAGTTGACCATCGAGAGCGGGCGCACAGCCCGATCCCGGACAACCGCATGCTGACGCGGGCGGCCAACTGAGGCCCGCACCATTGTGGCCACAGCATCGGCCGGCCAGGCGGCGACATTGCCGGGCACTTGAGCCACGTAGGGCTCGCCTCGCTTCTCCAACTCCGCGAGCAAAGGCAGCACTACACCGTAACCAGCGTCGAACACGATGGCCTGATAGGCCGGCAACTGCGGCTTCATTTCATCGAGCAAATCAAGGGCGATGCGCCACTTTTCCCGGAAGTGCTGCGCCGCGGGCGGCACCCCGGCCTTGGTCATCCGCACCGCATCCTCGGTCCAAACGGCGGGTAGGTACAACTGCGCCGCCAACGGCCAGTGCAGACCCGACGCCGCCCAGTGCCAAGTCACGATGCTCTGACAATGGGCGATCTTGCCCAACGCTCCGCAATATTGGCGGGCCACGCCGACCGAATGGCTCCCTTTCTTGGGCAGGCTGGTGTCATCGAGCACCAGGACCCCCGCCTCTCCTCCTCTGACCCGCCCACCCATCAGTTGGCGCAGACGGAAGAGCACCGCTCGGTCGTCCCACGGACTCTGGCTGACGAACTGCTGCAACGCTTGGTCGTCGCCACCCACCCGGGCCGCCAACGGTTCGATCGACTTGCGCTCCCCATCCCGCAATAGGCCTTCAAGGTACTTGCCACACCAGTGCCGACGCTCACTGCGACCGAAATCGGCCGCGAACACCTCCACGTAATCCTGCAATTGCTGACGTATCCTAGACACTTGTTTGGATGTCATCATGCCCGTCGACTCTGAACCGAGCGGGAAAAAGCTCAAGAACTACTTAACGGAGTAGTTCTAGTTCCCGGCGGCGGTTGCGCTCATTCCATTAGCAGCACGGCCGACCCGCGAAACTGCCCGGCGCGCAATTGCGCCAGGGCCGTGTTGGCCTCCTGCAGGCGAAATGTCCGCGTTTCGGTCCGAACAGGAACGCGCGGCGCAAGGTCCAGGAACTCCTCGCCATCGCGGCGTGTCAGGTTTGCCACGGAGCAGATCGTCCGTTCCTGCCAGAGCGCCGCATAGGGAAAGGATGGAATGTTGCTCATGTGGATGCCGCCACAAACCACGCATCCGCCGCGGGCCGTGGCCTCGAGCGCTTGCGGCACCAGCTCTCCGGCGGCAGCAAAGATGATGGCTGCATCAAGCGGCGCAGGGGGCAGGATGTTCGAGTCGCCGGCCCATGCCGCGCCCTGGGATCGGGCGAATTGCTGCGTCGGAGCGTCGCCAGGCCGTGTGAATGCAAAAATCCTTTGGCCCTCATGCTGGGCGATCTGCGTGATGATGTGCGCAGCCCCGCCAAAGCCGTAGATGCCCAGGTTCTTGGCTCCGCTCGTCTTGCGGAGACAGCGGTAGCCGATGAGACCGGCGCAGAGCAAGGGCGCAGCCGCCGCATCCGAGTAAACGCTCGGTATCGAGAAGCAAAACCGCTCGTCGGCCGCCATGAATTCCGCGTAACCGCCGTCAAGGGTAAAGCCGGTAAACAGGGCCTTCTCGCAGAGATTCTCGCGACCTGACCGGCAAAAGCGGCACTCCCCGCACGTCCAGCCCAACCAGGGAACCCCGACACGGTCACCCGGCTTGAATCGGGTGGCGCCGGCCCCGGTCTCTGCGACGTGCCCGACGACCTCATGACCGAGGATCAACGGCAGCTTCGGATGCGAGAGCTCGCCGTCCATCACATGAAGGTCCGTGCGGCACACCGCGCATGCACTTACACGCACGAGAACCTGGCCGGCTGCAGGCACGGGTCTTGGGACATCCATCTCCCGCAGGGGCTGCCCGGCGGCATTTAGGACCATGGCGCGCATGAGTGCTTTCAAATTCTCGTGATTGGGCGTCCGGGGCCAACTCTGCCGCACTTTAGGCCGGCCCTACTTTGTCAGTTGCTTTCGGATCTCCTTGAGGTCGTTTTGCCATGCGCGTGTCAGCTTGGGATAGGTCAATTTGAGGCCCCGCAATGCGTCAATCACGATCCTGGAGACGATGAGCCGCGCGTTATATTTGTCGTCGGCAGGCACCACATGCCAAGGCGCCGACACCGTGCTGGTGGCGCTAAGGCAGTCTTCGTAGGCTCTGATGTATTGATTCCAATATTTGCGCTCGGCGACGTCCGCCTGGCTGAATTTCCAATTCTTGTCCTCATCATCGATGCGCTCCAGAAAGCGCCTTTTTTGTTCCGCCTTCGAAAGGTGAAGGAAGAATTTGATGACCCGTGTGCCATTTCGGTGGAGGTGTTTCTCCAGATCGAGGATTGAGCGGTATCGTCCCTTCCAGTCCGCCTTCTTGCCTGTGGCGCCGCCTGGAATGTCCTCATTTCTCAAGATCTCGGGGTGCACGCGGGTGATCAGCACCTCCTCGTAATAGGAGCGGTTGAAGACGCCGATCCGTCCGCGCGCAGGAAGGCGGCAGGTCGTGCGCCAAAGGAAATCATGCTGCAGTTCTTCCGCGCTCGGATGCTTGAAGCTGAAGACCTCGCATCCCTGCGGGTTGACGCCGCTCAGGACATGTGCGATCGCGCCGTCCTTTCCCGCGGCGTCCAGCGCCTGAAAGATAAGGAGCACCGCATAGCGGTCCGAGGCGTAGAGCAGGCGCTGCTGCGCGCTCAGTTCCTTCACATCTGTCGCAAGGAGCTCCTTGTACTTCTTTTCCGACTTGTAAAGCGGCGCCGTCTTGGTCGCCCATTTCTTCAGGCGGATTTTTTTGCCGCCCGGAACGCGGAAATCCTTCGGATCGATGTTCATGGCGAATCTGAGGTGAGAGAGTCGGATGTCTCGCGCGGTTACTGCCCGGCCTTCTTGACCGGCGCGATCGAGTCGCCCCATTTCCAATTCCTGATCTCCGGCAGGTCCTCGCCGTTCTGGTCGATGTACTGTTTGTGCTCGATCAGCTTGTCCTTGAGCTGCTGCTTGAGGTATATGCCCTTGTCTCCGGTCCGGGGCAGGCGGTCGATGGTGTCCATCACCAGGTGGAAGCGGTCCAGGTCGTTCAGAACCGTCATGTCGAAGGGGGTGGTGATCGTGCCCTCCTCCTTGTAACCCCGAACATGGATGTTGTCGTGGTTGGTGCGGCGGTAGGTCAGCCGGTGGATCAGCCACGGGTAAGCATGGAAGGCGAAGATGACCGGCTTGTTTCTGGTGAAGAGCTCGTCGAAATCAATGTCGCTCAATCCGTGCGGGTGCTCGGATTGAGGCTGTAGCTTCATCAGGTCGACGACGTTGACGACCCGGATTTTCAGCTCGGGCAGATGCTCGCGCATGATGGATACTGCAGCCAGCGTTTCGAGCGTCGGGACGTCGCCACAGCAGGCCATGACCACGTCCGGTGGAACGCCCTGGTCGTTGCTGGCCCACTGCCAGATGCCGATGCCCTCCGTGCAATGCTTGACTGCGGCGTCGATGCTCAGCCACTGCGGAGACGGATGTTTGCCCGCGATAATGACGTTGACGTAGTGGCGGCTGCGCAGGCAGTGGTCCATCACGGACAGCAGGCAGTTTGCATCAGGCGGAAGGTAGACGCGAACGACCTCAGCCTTCTTGTTGACGACGTGGTCGATGAACCCGGGATCCTGGTGAGTGAAGCCGTTATGGTCCTGGCGCCAGACATGCGAAGAGAGGAGGTAATTCAATGACGAGATTCTCCGCCGCCATGGAATGTGCAAAGTGACCTTAAGCCATTTGGCGTGCTGGTTGAACATTGAGTCAACGATGTGAATGAACGCCTCGTAGCAGTTGAATAGCCCATGCCGGCCGGTGAGCAGGTACCCCTCTAGCCAGCCTTCGCACTGGTGCTCGCTGAGCATCTCCATGACGCGCCCCTCCGGAGCGAGAAATTCGTCGTTTGGCACGGTGGCCGCGTCCCATTGGCGTTTCGTCGCTTCAAATAGGGCTTCCAGGCCGTTGGAAAGCGTCTCATCGGGCCCGAAGACCCGGAAATTCCGTTGTGTGCCATTCAATTTGGCAACGTCGCGCAGGAAAGGCCCGAGCACATGTGTGTCGCCGATCCCGCGCGCGCCAGGCACGGGAACCTCGGCCGCATAGGCGCGGAAGTTGGGCATCCGGAGGTCGCGGAGCAGAATGCCGCCGTTGGCATGGGGATTCGCCCCCATGCGCCGATTGCCCTTGGGGGCAAGCTCGGCGAGCTCCGGCTTCAGGCGGCCTTGGCCGTCAAAGAGCTCCTCCGGCCGGTAGCTCCTCATCCAGTCTTCCAGAAGCTTGAGGTGCTCGGGATGGGTGGCAGGGTCGGAGAGCGGCACTTGGTGAGCACGAAAGGTGCCTTCAATCTGCAGGCCGTCTACCACCTTTGGGCCCGTCCAGCCCTTTGGCGAATTGAGGATGATCATCGGCCAGCGCGGGCGGGTGAGGTTGCCGCGGACACGGGCATCCTCCTGGATTCCCTTGATCTGTTCCACGGCCTCGTCGAGGGCCGCGGCCATGGCCTCATGCATTGGCCCAGGCTCGTGTCCCTCCACGAAAATTGGGGTCCAGCCGTAGCCGCGGAACAACTGTTCCAATTCCTCGCGCGTGATTCGTGCGAGGACGGTCGGATTGGAAATCTTGTAGCCGTTGAGGTGTAGGATAGGGAGCACCGCTCCATCCGTAGCCGGGTCGAGGAACTTGTTGGAATGCCACGCTGTCGCCAGGGGTCCAGTCTCCGCCTCTCCATCTCCGACAACGCAGGCGACGACGAGATCAGGATTGTCGAACACCGCCCCGAACGAGTGGCTTACCGAATAGCCAAGCTCGCCTCCCTCATGGATCGAACCCGGGCATTCGGGTGATGCATGGCTGGGAATCCCCCCGGGAAACGAGAACTGGAGAAAGAGCTTCCTCAGGCCGGCCTCGTCCTGGCTGATATCGGGATAGATCTCGCTATAGGTGCCCTCGAGGTAGGTGTTGCCGACGACGGCTGGGCCGCCATGGCCGGGTCCCGCGACGTAGATCATGTCGAGGTCATATTTTTTTATGACCCGGTTCAGGTGAACGTAGATGAAATTCTGGCCAGGCGTAGTACCCCAGTGCCCCAGCAGCATGTGCTTCACGTCCCCGAGTTCGAGGGCTCGTTTCAAAAGGGGATTGTCGTAAAGATAGATCTGGCCGACCGCCAAGTAGTTGGCGGCGCGCCAGTACGCGTCCATCTTGTGGAGCAGTTCGGGTGTGAGTGTTTCGTCTTTCATTTTCTAGGTTCTTTGGCCTTTAGGAATCGTGAGGTGGAGATCGCAATCATGAGCTCCTCGTCGGTGCGAATGACCCGAATCTTCGTCCGTCCGCCGCGCGGCGAGATCAGCTGTGCATTGTTTGAATTTTGTCTTCGGCTCAGTTTGATTCCGAGAAAGCCGAGCCCGGCGCAGATTCGCTCCCTTACGAGCGGCGCATTCTCACCGATGCCTCCCGAGAAGACCAGGGTGTCCAAGCCGCCGAGCGCGGCGGCGAAGGAACCGATCCATTTCTTAGCCTGATAGCAAAACAGCGCCACCGCCTCGGCCGCGCGGGGGTCAACTGCTTCCCGTGCCAGCAGGTCCCTCAGGTCGGGACTTGTCGCCGAAATCCCAAGTAGCCCGGATTCGTGGTTCACCATGCGTTGAAATTGCGAAGCCGTCATTCGCTCGGTGCGCGCAAGATAATATACAAGGCCGGGATCAATGTCACCCGAGCGGGTGCTCATCACCAAACCCGCCGTAGGCGTAAATCCCATGCTGGTGTCGATGCTTTTGCCACCGCGCACGGCGGCTAAGCTGGCTCCATTACCGAGATGCGCAAGTATCACACGGCCCTTCGTGGCCGGGGGGTCAATCTTCCCGAGTTGCCGCATCAGATAGGCGAAGGACAGCCCGTGAAAACCATAACGCTCGACGCCCTTTGAGGCATAACGCCGGGGGATCGGCAGCAATTTCGCGACCCGAGGCATTGTGCGGTGAAAGGCGGTATCAAAGCACGCAATCTGGAGGAGCCTTGGGTGCCTCCGTCGGATCGCTTCGATCAGCTCTATCTCGCGCGGAAGGTGATCAGGGTCAAAGGGCGTGATCCGGCGAAGCTCTGCAAGCAACCTAGGAGTGACTCGCGACGGCTCGGAATGCTTCATGCCATGAACAATTCTATGTCCCACCGCTTTGACCGACGTAAAAACAGGCAGCGCCTCTAACCATTCCAGCAGAAACTCGATCGCTGCGATCCGGTCGCTCGCGGCTCGTGGGCACGGGATGTGGGTGCCTTCCGCCAAGCTGCTAACGCTCAGGTTTGTCCCGGACAAACCGATTCGATCGATCTTCCCTCCTAGCAGTCGCCGCGGAGTTTGGCCGGCCTCATAAACAGCGAAGCGGATGCTCGATGAGCCGCCATTGATCGCGAGCACGCTTGGTGATGCAGATCTCATGAGCCAACGTTTGCGCAAAAGTGCCGTTTCGTTTGCTGCTTGATGGGACGCGCCTTCACAATTCCAGAATAGATAGCAATTGGCGAAGCGACAATGGGGTGTTCACGTCAACGTTACAGAAACAACCCCGAGATTCATCAGTCGGACGTGCGTGAAAAAGAACTTTATTTGCAAGCCCTGCGCATTCTGTCGCAGCGGCATTTTCGCTGGGAATGCGCGGAAGTTATTGCGAAATCAAATCTCACTAGGGTTTTCACCCCATATTGCGCAAATGGCTTCCCGACATATACTCGTAGACTCAAGGTCCCAGTCAAATGTACACCTTTCTCACGACTCCGTAATGCCGCATGAAGAGGGAAAGCTGCCTTTCAAAATGCCAAGCATACGCTCGGCGATGAACGCGATGAGTGGGGCCCCGAACGATGAAACGGCTCCGGCTAGACAGGGCTAATAATGGGACTCAATGACGACCGTTGATGATGAATTGAGGATGATCCACCTCAGCGGCGCCGTTGGGCTTTCGCGCGCGCCGAAGCCGGCTCAGGCCGTTCGGGCGCTGCGTTTCGCAGGCTTGAAACGCCATCGGCGCCGCCCCGAGAGAATGCCTGAAAGAGGTGCCGCGCGAGGGAGCGAAGTGCCATGAAAATTAGTCCGCTTGCTGGAAAGCCCGCCCAGCCCGGAATGCTGGTCGATGTCCCGCGGCTGATCACCGCCTACTATTCCGAGGTGCCCGATCCCGCCGTTCCCGCACAGCGCGTTTCGTTTGGCACCTCCGGTCACCGCGGCTCCTCCTTCAAGCAGGCATTCAACGAATGGCACATCCTTGCGATCACCCAGGCGATCTGCCTGTACCGTATCGCACAGAGAATCTCCGGGCCGCTTTTCCTCGGCTTTGATACGCATGCACTCTCGGCACCCGCATTCGCCACCGCGGTGGAAGTGCTGGCGGCCAATGGGGTCGAGGTGATGATCGCGGAGGGAGACGAATATACGCCGACCCCCGTCATTTCCCATGCGATCCTGGCCTACAATCGCGATCGAAGCCAGGGACTTGCTGACGGGATCGTCATCACGCCGTCGCACAATCCGCCACATGACGGGGGCTTCAAATACAACCCGCCGAATGGCGGCCCGGCCGCAGCGGCCGTGACCGGCTGGATCGAGGCGAAGGCGAACTCGCTGCTCGAAGCCCGGCTTGAGGGCGTGAAGCGAATTCCGTACGCGCAGGCGTTGCGGTCGTCCACGACCCACCGGCATGATTACCTCAACGCCTACATAAACGACCTCGGCAACGTGATCGACATGGACGTCGTTCGCGGAGCAAAGATCAGCCTCGGAGTCGATCCACTTGGGGGCGCCGGAGTACATTACTGGGCGCGGATCGCCGAAAGACATGGCTTGAACCTCACCGTGATAAGCGATGAGGTTGATCCCACTTTTCGCTTCATGACCGTCGATTGGGACGGGCAGATCCGCATGGACCCGTCCTCGCCATACGCCATGGCTCGGCTGATCGGAATGAAGGACCGGTTCGACCTGTCGTTTGCGTGCGATACCGACCACGACAGGCACGGAATCGTCACCAGGAGCGCCGGGCTGATGCCGCCCAACCACTACCTTGCGGTCGCCATATTCCAGCTGTTCCAGGATCGACCAAAGTGGAGCAAGGCAGCGGCGGTCGGAAAGACCGTGGTGAGTAGCTCGATGATCGACCGCGTCGCGGCGAAGCTAGGCCGGAAACTCCATGAGGTGCCCGTCGGCTTCAAATGGTTCGTGGACGGGCTGCTCGACAGCTCGCTGGGTTTTGGCGGCGAGGAAAGCGCCGGGGCGGCCTTCAGTCGCCTGGATGGCAGCGTCTGGACGACCGACAAGGATGGATTCATTCCGTGCTTGCTTGCAGCGGAGATCACGGCCCGGACCGGGCGCGATCCAGGAGAGATCTACGGCGCGCTCACCCATGAATTTGGGGAGCCGTTCTATGATCGCGTGGAGGCACCCGCCACCCCGGCGGAGAAGACCGCCCTGGCAAAGCTTTCCCCAGAGCAGGTCAAGCTCACCGAGCTGGCGGGAGAGAAGATCCAGTCCATTCTTACCCGCGCCCCGGGGAACAATGCGGCCATCGGAGGGTTAAAGGCGGTGACGGAAAGCGGCTGGTTTGCCGCGCGGCCGTCAGGCACCGAGGATATCTATAAGATCTATGCCGAGAGCTTCCGCGGTGATTCCCATTTGCGCGCGATCCTGCAAGAGGCCCAGTCGATCGTCAGCGCGACGCTGGTTGCGTCGGCTCCCGGAGTGGCCGCGCCCCAGTCAGATCCGGGCCGGGAAAAGGAAGACGAAGCGGTGGATGCGTGGCGCAACGAAGGCGATCCGAACTGAGCTTTCTGGCTGCCAGGATCTAAGCCGGAACCATGCAGTCGGAAGCATTGTTAGCCAGCAAAAGCGGGTCGATTCTCGACTGCATTGCAGTTGGGGAACGGGCTTAGGATTTTCTCCCATAGACGGGACCACCAGTCG